>Ga0325410_1000372_pt1 | contig 45930 bp, 40 predicted proteins | sample PopdelMetagenome_16_FD_206182 | JGI IMG/M metagenome (GOLD analysis project Ga0325410, IMG submission 206182) | Populus deltoides microbial communities from Bellville, Georgia, United States - Xylem-PdIQD-R3 | ecosystem: Host-associated > Plants > Phyllosphere > Stem > Wood/Secondary xylem...
TTCTCCATGTTCTGTTGGTATTCTCATTGACCGTGGCTTCGGAGGCACCACCCAAGTCTCGGCCAGTGATGTGTCCTACAAGATTGTAGTCCCTTTCTTTGGAGGTAGTGACGACATGGAAGCTCTAGCCTTCGGGATGAGAATGGCGGAGCACCCTGGAATCATGCTTACTGTCCTTAAGTTGGTGCCCGCATCAGGGAAGACGCTATTGACATTAGAAGGCCAGGATACCAACGTGATCAGGGTTGAGAATGATAAAAATTCTAACAGCGAGGCTGATAGCGAGATCTTCTTCTCTGAATTCGTCCAGCATGCTGCCAAAAAGCTGCAAGATTCAGTGACACATGAGGAAAGAGTGGTAGAGAGTAAGGCAGACGTTGCAGCATTGAAATCAATGAGCAAGAACAATCTCTTCATGGTAGGAAGAATGCCTCCCATAGCTCCTCTGTTGATCTCAACCGACACTCCAGAACTGGGTCCTGTTGGAAGCTTTTTGGCATCCTCCAACTTCTCCAATACACCATCCGTTTTGGTGATCCAGCACTATTATCCAAATGGAAATCCTCATCCGTTCGTTGATGAAGAAGAAAACGGAGTCACGGATGATGGCACAGATACACTGGTTTAGTTGACATATATTGCTCTATAAGGCATCAGCCTACGGATACACGTTCAGAACAGCCTCTTCAAAAAATTTTTTTCACTTCTCTGTATTTTTTTAATTATTTTGAATAATCTATAAAATTATAAAAAAAATCAATTTCAACCTTTTTAATTTTTAAATCTTTTAAATTTAATTTTTTATTCTTTCTATTGTTTGTTTTATTAGAACACATTTTTTAAATTATTTTTTGTTTACAATTTCATCCTCAATTTTTTTTTCATATAAATTTAATTCTTGTTAATTTTTTTATTATTTAAAGCTTTTTAGATATAATGCGAACCTCGTGATCACATGGTCACACAACTCACACGCAAAGACATCAATTTCCGGAAAGCCACGTAAATAAGGTTTGATAGGAGTGTGACACAAATATAATTTATACCTAGACACCAACACTATTGGAAATGAAAACCCCCACCCAACGAATATTGATTCATGAACGAAAAGTATAAGGATGACGCCACAAAGTCAGTTGTTCTTCGATAAGTCGTTTTTCAGTTCTTTATAAAACCAAGGAAGGGAGAGTATCTCACCAAAACACACACAAAGTGCGGCAAACATGAAGTTTTATTAATCTGAATTGTTTAACTTATATGTCTGATTATGCCTTTATTTATACTAATTCTAAACTTAAATAAACCCTAATGGACCCCTCTTAGGTGGACGTATATGAGGCTCACTTACAATTGACCTAAATAAGTAATAATAACCCAAAGACTAAGAAGAAAATAATAAAAATCCATAAATTACTATCCTAAATATGCTAGAATCATATTTGTCACCCTTAAAAAGTTCCAAATAGACTAGGAAATCTGATCTGAAGGTAGAATTAATTCTGAAGTCTTATTTCCTTGTTGTAGCTAGAATGAATAGGGAATCCTTGTAAAAAAAAATTCTTAAACATTTATGAATCCTTGCCACACTTGAAAACTATATTACAGCCTATTAAAGATCCTTGTAGAACTAGGAGATTCTCAAAACAAGCTATCACATTCTTGTAGGAAAAGAATCCTAGTCAAATAGAAAGTCAATAAGTCAAAAGGAAGTAAATAACAAGATTCATATAGCATGTTCTGACCTTTATCGCATATTCTTCCCGAACTCCAATTCATCTGAAACGTCACCCCAACATAGACCAATACCTTCGAAATCTTCATGTCAAATTTCAGCTCGATCTAACTGTTGGTTTTGGAGTTATGCTCAATAGCGTAAAACTGGACAATAGAAAATGTTATGCTAAAATTTGAATTTGACCTTACTTGGATGGTATCATTTCCTCTCTCTTCAAGATGACTCATCCTTGAATCACCGACAAGTTTGATGGACAATTCCTTAGCCTCTTATTTCATTCGTTTAAGTTCTTTTTTTGCATGCAACTGTCTGTAACAACATTGTATGAATGTAGTTGCCAATTATAATTTCAAATAAGAATGTCTTCCCATCCACTTACGTGTATATTTTTTAATGATAACCACTTTGTCCTCTTTCCTTTGTTATCCCTTTGGCACTAAATTGAAGTTCTTCATTCTTCACATTCTTTATTTGTTTCTTTATAATCCTTTGCAAGTCGTTCAACCTCACGCTTTTTATCTAACATCATAAAAGCATTATAAGCATAAATATTTGAAACTCGTAACCTCCATTTCTCTTCCTTACTCATATTGAATCTCCTCCGATCAGCCTACCTTGGCCTTTCGGCCCTACTGCCACTATTTGCTTTCAGTTCAGCCCTAACCTTCCTCATGTTTTAGGTGCTTATACCAGCCTCGTTACCACATCTCTCTACCCTATCAAGTCTGTCACACACGTTCCCCATCACAAAATTCATCCTCTCCATCATCTACGTAATGGATTACATTTGAAACTTAAGATCTCCCTTGGGAGGGGGTGGTGTGTTGTTTTGATCTGACATGATAGTACCTGTAAAAATTGGTTAGTGGTAAAAAAATATCCTCACGTCGCTCGTGTTTCGCTCAAACACTCTTAATATCCTCCCACGCTAACACCTCTCGTCTTACCTTCTTGCGGAACTGAAACCAACACCAAATAGAGCCAACTTAGCAGTGCAATCCAAATATGTATATTTGACTCAAGAAGCAATCAAAACCAAGAAACAAGCAAAACAAAACTGTGATGATAGTTTCGCAAGTAGCAAGCGAATCTATCCGAAATATGAACGAAACTGAAGACTTGAATAAAAACAGAAATGAAATATGCAAAATGATGAAACAACACCTAAATATGGTAGTTATGTTGAAAATATATTGCAAGAAATGAAAACAACAGAAAGATAGCGAATTTTAAAAGTTGACGAAAAACAGACTCGTGAGTTAAGTATGAATCTGAAACCTATAGTAAATGATGTCCAATTGAGCTAAAATTTCAAATATAGTGCGATTTCAACCCAAAAGACATAATATAAAGTTTGAGTAATTTACGATAAGGTTTGATATACTAACGTAAAAACATTATAGATCAAACTTGATTAGACCCGAAATTGAAAACAAAAGAAAACGATATCCAATTGACCCTAAAATTAATATATGGTGCGATTAGGACCCCAATAATTAGAGTATCAAATTTGAGCTAATTTCGAATTGATTTGATCTAATTTTTCCTTGTTTAGTTTTCTAAGGTAAAAACCAATAAATGTCTTTTTGAACGATTTGTTTTTTTTCTTTCCTTTTCTCTTTTCTCTTTTTTTTTATTCTACTTATATATTTTGGACAGTAACAAAATGAAATAATAATTTTTTTATATACTGCAAATTCAAGGAGAAGAAGAAATTGGACACTAAGGTGTTTTTGCGGAAATAATAAGAAACAAAAATTTCAGAAGGATATAACCTGATTAATGGAGCTAATCTCTGATACCAAATGATGCAAACCTCGTGATCACGCAACTCACACGTAAATACACCAATTCCCGGAAAGCCAAGTAAATCAGGTTTGATATGAGTGTGATACAAAGATAACTTGTACCTAGGCACCAACACAATTGGAAACGGAAACCCCCACCCAAAGAATATTGATTCACGAACGAAAAGTATAAGGATGACGCCACAAAGTCAGTTGTTCTTCGATAAGTTGTTTTTTAGCTCTTTATAGAACCAAGGAAAGTAGAGTATCTCACCAACACACACACAAAGTGCAGTAAACATGAAGTTTTATTAATCTGAATTGTCTAACTTACATGTCTGGTTATGCCTTTATTTATACTAACTCTAGACTTAAATAAACCCTAATGGGCCCCCCCTTAGGTTGACTTATATGAAACCCACTTAGAATTGACCCAAATAATTAATAATAACCCAAAGACTAAGAAGAAAATAATAATAATAATAAAATTACTATCCTAAATATGCTAGAATTAGATTTGTCACCCATAAGAAGTTCCAAATAGACTAGGAAATCTGATCTGAAGGTAGAATTAATTCTGAAGTCTTCTTTCCTTGTTGTAACTAGGATGAATAAGGAATCCTTGTAAGAAAATGATTCTTAAACATTTATGAATCCTTGCCACACTTGGAAACTATATTGCAGCCCATTAAAGATCCTTGTAGAACTAGGAGATTCCCCAAACAAGCTGCCACATCCTTGTAAGAAAAGAATTCTAGAAAAATAGAAAGTTCATAAGTCAAAAGGAAGTAAATAACAAAATTCATATAACATGTTCTGACCTATATCGCATGTTTTTCCCGAACTCCAATGCATTTGAAACTTTACCTCAACATAGACCAATACCTCCAGAATCTTCGTGTCAAATTTCAGCTCGATCCAACGATTGGCTTTAGAGTTATGTTCAATAACATAAAATTGGATAATAGAAAATTTTACGCCAAAATCTGAATTTGACTTTACTTGGATCGTATCAAGATATTTTTTTTCACGACTTTATCATTCAACTTTAAATTTTTTGATAAGTGACCATGCGATATAGGTTTGTGTGGTTTTTATTATCCTTTGTTTAAGTTTTTTTTTTCCCTATTTTCATCATTTAACATTTATTCAATTGGAAACTAGGTTATGTTCTTACTTATTTGTTTTCTGTAGAAGTTTTTACTGGTTTTGAAAATGACTTTGGTAATCTCAAGTCTTTTTATTTGTCATTCTTTGTTGGATTTTTTTGGATAATTGTTTAAATTGATATTTTTTTCGATTCTATTTTTAAATTTTAATTTGGAATAAAGTTTTTAAACAATTTATAAAATTAAGATTTATTTACAATTTCATCCCTTTTTAATTTTGTAATCTTTCTCATTCTTTTTATTGCTATTTTTTTTTATTTGAGAATTTGTTTTTAATTTCATCATCCTCAAGTTTTTTTTCCTATCAAAATTGACTCCTAGTTTTATTACTATTTTTTTTTGCTTTGATAAATTTTTTAAAATTGATGATTTTTTTATTTCATCATTACACATTAAACTGGTTAGGAATTGAGCTTTTTTAATGGAGTTTGAGTCTATAATTGCATAGGCTTTAGGTTTAAGAAATTAACTTGGGTTTAAGAAGTTCACTCAGATTTATTTGGTTTTTTCCCTTTCTTTAAAATATGTTTTTTATATTTCATCCTTTAGCATTTATTCAATTAGAAATTGAGATTTGTTGTTTTTATTTATCTACTTTCTGTAGGATTTTTCACTGATTTTGAAAATAAGTGGAAAAACTTGATTTTTTCGGGTCTTTTTATTTGTTCTTCTTCTTTGGATATACTTAAATTGGTTGAGAATTGAGTTTCTTGTTTCAGCCCGGATCTAGGATTTAATAAGTTGCGAGTTTGAGATCTTAGGCCAAATTTAGAAGGTTCGCTTGTATTTACTTGGTTTATTTATTTATTTTGTTTTTTTATCTTATATATATATTTTTTAATTTATCATTCAATATTTATATTATTAGTGATCAAGCTTTATTTTTTCTTTATCTACATTTTATATGATTTTCTATGATTTTTCAAAACTAATTGGGTTTTCTTAAATCTTTTTATTTTTTTGTTTTTTGCATGTTCCTTTTTTTTTTTCAGTCGGATTTATGACCCAAGTTTTATTTTTTTAAAATAAAAAAGTTAAAACACGTTTGCATTACTCGAGCATTTTTTTTATGCTGATAAAAAAATGTTAAGGCCCATGGCATAGCACGGACCCATAAATCTAGTGTCCATACAAAAGTGTAAGAGAAAGGGGGGAATAATTTATTATTTTTATGTTTTCCTAGTGAAAAGTTTTTTTTTTTATCATAGTTATAAAACTTGACTTAAGACTCGAGTTATGGATAGAGCGAATCAATCTAGATTGAACCAATCATTTCAAAATGGCATCGTTACAGAAAAAAAAGAAGGTTAAAATGACATTCTAGAAACCAAAATTTTCTACCAATCAAATTTCACCATATGTTATTTTTATTTTATTTTTACATGAAAGGATAAAATAGAATTGAAATAAATGACATGGAAAATAAATGAGTCTTCATATATTTTTTGGTCAGTGAAAGGTTGACGCTTGGAATGAGATATTCAAAATATCTTGTCATAAATGCAAGATTTCATCAATAAAGATCAACCAATAAAATCATGTCATGTGGCATTGAAAAAGAACTTGGAAGCCCATACAAACCTCTATATGTAGATGGCCTCAACCTAAAAGAAAAAAAAAAGAATTCTTGGAGACACAAATTTTCTTCAAGACAAGCTCTTTAAGCAAGGAAGCTCTATTTTCAAGTAAGGAAGCTCCCTCAAAAGTTCTTAAACCTTCATTATCTACGCTTTGTAAAGGATATACACAATTCACTCAATACAAGTTGACTAGTTCAGCTTGTAAATCGGCAACAATAATTCAAAATAGTTTGTATCCTTTATCCTTAGTTGATGTAACAAACCTTGTAATCTGTAGCTCATGCAAACGTAAAACATGTATGTATTTAAACAGTAACAAGAATACTGAATAAATCATAAAAGCAAATTATCTCAATTCCTCTGTTTCTTTATAGTATCAGAGCATCTGCTCTAACGAGATTAATTCTATCTTCTTCTCTTCTCTTCTCTTCATTTTTCTATTTTTTTTTTCATGGCTGATCATAACAATTCCACACCAGCAACTCCTATGATTACCACTTCATCCACTGATCCTCCCATTCCTCTTGTTGCTCTTACCAGTGGTCAACTTCCTCTCAAACTTACTCATTTAAATTATCCTTCCTGGCGTGCTTAATTTAATTCTCTTCTCTTTGGATATGATCTGCAAGGCTTCATTGATGGAACCCATTCTTGCCTTGATCGCACCTCTGCCAACTTCTCTCTATGGATGCGCCAAGACCAACTATTGCTACATGCCATCCGTATTTCAGTCTCTGACTCCATTGCTCCTCTTATTGCATCTACTACAGCCTCAAAAGAGGTATGGGACAAGCTTACTCATCTCTATGCCAGCCGTTCTCGGTCACGTGTTATGAGTCTTAAGGAACATCTTGTTCATCCTCGTGATTCCTACTCTCTCAATTAATATCTCTGTTCTATTAAAACCATTGCTGATGAACTGGCACTGAAGATACTGCCACAGTGGCTCCTCCTCATATCCTCCCATCTCCACAACCTACAAACACATCTATTCCCATAAATACCTCATCTTCACACCTTAACCGAACACACCTCATGATTACTCGATCCTAAAATAGCATTATTAGACCACACCGTCAACTTAATGCCACCACCAGACATAACCTCCCTGACACAATAGAACCATCATGTGCTTCACAGGCTCTTCATGACCTAAAATGGCGAGCTGCGATGTCGGATGAATTCAATGCCTTACTACGTAATGGCACGTGGGATCTTGTCCCTCCCTTTTCATCTACAAACTTGATTGGCTGTAAATGGGTTTTCAGAATCAAACGCAACTCAAATGGCACGGTTGATCGTTATAAAGCACGTTTAGTTGCGAAAGGTTTTCACCAGCGGCCGAGCATTGACTATAAAGAAACTTTCAGTCCTGTCATCAAGCCCACAACTATCCGAATTGTTCTCAGCCTTGCTGTTACCAATGGCTGGCCACTTTGTCAACTGGATATCAATAATGCATTTCTTCATGGTAGACTGTCTGAAGTAGTGTTTATGTCTCAGCCTCCAGGTTTTAGTGATTCCCAGTTTCCCACTCATGTATGCCAGCTCCGTAAAGCCCTTTATGATTTTAGACAAGCCCTCCGGGCTTGGTATCATGAGCTTCGCTCCTTTCTGCTATCTTGTGGTGTTACAAATGCAGTTTCTGATCCTTCTCTATTTATATATAATCACAATGCACAACTCCTCTATTTTCTGATATACGTTGATGATTTAGTTGTCACTGGCAGTGATCCTTCTTCCATCGATAGATTTATCGCAGCTATCTCAATAAAATTCTCAGTCAAGGATCTCGGCTCCCTACATTACTTCCTTGGTATTGAAGTGCTTCCCACCCCTTCAGGACTGTTTCTCTCACAGCACAAATATATTCGTGATCTCTTGATTCGAACATGCATGAAAGGTGCTAAAGAGGTTGGCACTCCTCTCATTACCATTGGCTTCCTTGTTCTTAAAAATGGTTCACCTCCTGCAGATGCCACTGAATATAAGAGTGTCATTGGGGCATTGCAATACCTAAATCTTACTCGATTGGATATATCTTTTATTGTCAACAAGCTATCTCAATTCATGCATTGCCCCACCAAATCCCATTGGATTGCCACTAAATGTCTTCTGCGATATCTAAAAGGCACTATCTTTCACAGTCTACATCTTCGCAGGCATCGTAATCCTTCCTTACATGCGTTTTCTGATGCTGATTGGGCTGGAAATCTAGATGATCGAACTTCAACAACTGCTTATGTGATCTTTCTTGGTGGCAATCCTATCTCATGGAGTTCTAGAAAATAAAGGTCTATTGCACGGTCTTCCATAAAAGCTGAGTATCAGGCCATTGCTACCACAGCTGCAGAACTTGCATAGGTTCAATATCTCCTAACAGAACTCTAATTTGCTCTCCTATGCACACTGATTATATATTGTGATAACATTGGTGCTAATTATGTTTGTGCCAACTCAGTGTTTCACTCTTGCATGAAGCATATTGCTATTGATTTTCACTTTGTTCGTGACAAAGTGGCTCACGGTTCTTTACGTGTTTCCCATGTTGCTACTGCTGATCAACTGGCCGATGCTCTAACAAAGCCTTTATCCAGACAACATCTCTCCTTTTTACTATCCAAAATTGGTATCTCCAATGAGAGCACCATCTTGCGGGGGCGTGTAAAGGATATACACAATCCACTCAATACAAGTTGACTAGTTCAGCCTGTAAATCAACAACAATAATTCAAAATAGTTCTTATCCTTTATCCTTAGCTGATGTAACAAACCCTCTCATCTTACCCCATCAAGAAATAATTTTCAACAAACTTTCAATGCCAACCAGGAGGAACATGATAACCATTGTCGCTTTTAAAAGCAACAAGGCTATTGATTCAAATCGCCAATATACCATTGAAGATTCTTCAACCCTGCAATTGAAAACAAGATCCATCACCAAGTTGTATGCACAAACTAAGTTGATTCTCAAGCTAACGTCAACTTTGGATGCAAGAGGGCACGAGAGCTCACTCTAAAGTTGAAACCACAAGTAACTCAACTACAAAACTCAAGTGCGACATGTGGAATTTTCTTCGACTCTCAAGGCGACAATTCACCCATGAAAACTTTTCCATGTCAATCACCAAGTAAGGCTTTGGGTTTTGGCATCCTGTTAGTGATGACGACCGAAACTACATCTTTAGATAGTTAAGTGACTAACTTGACAAAACTCTTCAAAGGGCTTTCGACTTCACTCAAGGAAAAAAACCACGAGATAGCAAAGTTGATGAACAAACTCATGAACATGAACAAAGGAGGCCAAACCTCGGCTACCAAGGCTTTTCAAGTAAATCAATTAGATGTCATTTAGGATTCTATAATTAGAGCTGTAAGGAATATACATGGTATTACTAATGACATCTTCACTATGAATTAACTAAAGAACTTATCAAGGAAGCAATCACGGACCAAGTAGAAAGCTCAGTTCAACCCTTGTATTCTTATGCAAAGCTATACACCCAAAGAATTAGCTGCTAAGGTGCGTTTAAGCTATCAACCACTAAAGTTTTAATAATTTGATGGCAAAGGGAATCTTAGGCAACATATAGCTCACTTTGTGGAGACTTGTAATAATGCTGGAACTGATAATGATCTCATGGTAAAACAGTTCATTCGTTCCTTGAAAGGTAATGCCTTCGACTGTTACACTAACTTGAAGTTTGGCTCGATCGATAGTTAGGAGTAATTGGAACACAAGTTTCTTAACCGCTTCTACAACACGCCTCGTGTGGCTAGCATGATTGAAATCACTAATGCATGTTAGTGAAAGGAAGAGCCTATCATCGACTACATTCATCAGTGGAGAAACCTTAGCCTTAACTGTAGATATTGGCTCACCAAAAATTCTACACTAAACATGTGTATTTAAGGGATGCATTAGGGACTACGTTATATTTTACAAGGCATCAAACCAAAGTCTTTTAAAGAATTGGCTACTTGAGCACACTACATGGAACTTAGCATTGCAGCAACTGAAAGTTCATTATCACCTATGCATGAGCCCCAAAGAAATAAGCTTGGAGCTCATAGATTCAGAAAGAGCTCTAAAGATCAAGGGAAAGCAGTCTTTAGTAATTAACTTAGCTATTGTAAAGGTACCAACTAGAGTTAAGAGGAATGATCATGCAACACCAGTTACTTTTAAAAAGGCTAAAATAAAGAATCCATCTTTGAAAGAGTGACAAGAAAAGATGTATCCATTCCCCAACTCAAACATATCTAGGATGTTGAATCATCTGCTTGAGGCGAATCTTATTGAGTTGTTAGAGGTGAAACGCCCCGAAAAAATAAATCAAGTGGACAATCCAAACTATTATAAATATCATTGCTTGATCAGCCATCTTGTAGAGAAGTGTTTTATACTGAAAGACAAAATCATGAGGCTACACAAGAATAGGGATATCTTTTTCAATGATTAAATAACAACCTATAATATCACAACCATAGTCAATTTAGGCCCACATCATTCGCTCCTTACAATAAGTTTAGGCTCCTTTGAACTTGCAGAACCTGGCATCATTTTGCCTACGAGCTTAACTGTATCCTCAAGTCAAACTCCATGTATAACCCTCACACCTCAAGTTGGCAACTTGAAGCCTAATTTATCTGAAAATTATGACAATGAAGGATGGATTTTAGTCACGTGTAGAAGAAGATGGAAGAAGTATATGTACATGACAAAGCCAACTATAATGATAATCTTGATGGTAAGGAAGCTAATTGATGAACCGATATGCTGAAAGATTCGATGAAAATCCAAACCAGTTAGAAATGAGGTTTTTCTAGCTCAAAGCTTAAGAAAGCTTGTTATACTAAATAAGTACATGCCAATGGGGATGAGAAGGATGAAAAATGTATTTGTTGTTTGCTATCATATTGATGAAGAGAAAACTCCTACTAAACTCGTCATGAAGGAAAGTCATGATGGTTCTTCAAACTTGTCTCATGATGTATGCACCACAGAGATATCCTTTAACGATGAAGACTTATTGTTTGGATCAAAACTCCATAACCAACCTTTTTTTTATTAAAGGATATATTAATGAAAAGATGGTGAATCATATCTTAGTGGATGATGGTTCAGTTATCAATATACTACCTCTTAAGACTACGAAAAAGCTTGGGATTCCTATGAATGAACTTTTCTTAAGTCATATGGTGATTTAAGGCTTTAACTAAAGAGGGCAAAATGCCATAGAAAAGATAAGACTTGCGATACATATGAAAGATATGGCATCTAATGCATTTTTTCATGTCATAGATGCCAAAACTACTTACAACCTGTTATTTGGACGATCATGGATACATGAAAATAATATCGTTTTCTCAACACTCCACCAATGTTTTAAGTATTGTCAAGATGGACAAGTGAGAAGGTAGTAAAAGATAGTGAGAAAGATAGTCAACTATGATCCCCACCTGACCATCTAGGAAAGGGAAAAGTTAACTCTAAAAGCTTAAAAGGGCACAAGTCATCTGCAAATGAAGGAGTGACTCGTCTAACAAAGAATAAAGGAAAAGAAAAGGTAGTGGAAAACTTTGTTGATGATAAGATATTATATAAAGTCATGATACTATGTTATATTCCAGTATCAACAAGAAAATAGGGTTAATCTTCTTTTACTAAGGATGAAGAGAAGATCAAAAAAGGGGTCATAAACTTGACCTTATCAGCTACTAATCTCGCATTGAATAAGGTCTTAAAATCTTTATTAAAAGAGTTTGTTCATCAGATTGAGTTGGTAGTTACAAATCTTGGACTCCTTAATAAACAGGCGAATGACTTCGATCCCAATGCTTATAAGCTTTTAGCTAGGGCTGGTTATAGTCGTAAGGACATTAATAAGTTGGCAAAGGATGGTGATACGACTCAACTTGAAGGTAAACAAGTTTCTATAAAGACTGGAAAGGCTTAGAGAGAGAAGAAAGCTTCTGGCAAACCTTTAAGGGCTGGTCTTGGATACGAGTCTCCCACACCACTGTATTTTTAGATTATTCAAGAAGCCTCATGATTTATAAGTGTGGAATAAGTGAAGGACAAACAACAAAGTCAACTTACACCTCTTAGAGCTTTTGTTTCGGATCGTTTTGATGTGACTATAACTCGAGCTTCCACTTTTATTAGAATTGGAACCCAAAAGAATGGAAGAGCACTAAAATGTACATAAGTCTTTGCAAGACTTGGACAATCCAAGTTAAAAAATGACAAGCATGTACTCGATCATTAACCAAATTTGACAGAAAATTCAAAGGATCCTTATAGCAAAAAACCTTCATGTATGAAGAGACAATGCGAATGGGTGGGGAGTGTTGAGGCAAAATTGAAAGGGAAAAGGCATCACAAACCCCTCTAATAAAGAAAAAAAAGATGAAATAATGTATCTCACTTCAAACTCATCATCACTATTGAAGAAGATGATAATGATGAGCTTATCGTTGGAGAAGATGTTGAGGAAGCTCCACCCTCCCTTGAATTAGAAAATAAGCCTATAATGGATGAGTTTAAATAGATTACCTTAGGAACTGTTAAAAACCCATGCCTAACCTTCATCAATACAAACTTATCACTTGAAGAGGAAATGAATTACATGGAACTTTTGATGGAGTATCGAGATATCTTCGCTTGGTCCTAAAATGAAATGTCAAGTTTAGACCAAAGGATTGTTGTCTATCAATTAGCAGTAAAAAATAGGGCTAGAGCTATAAAACAAACCCAGTGTCACTTTCATCCTAAACTCATCTCATAGATTGAGGCTGAAGTCAACAAACTTATCCAAGCAGGTTTCATTCATGAGGTCAAATATCCTACATGGATTTCAAATATTGTGCTAGTAAAAAAAGGAATGGCCAAATTCATGTTTGCATGGATTTTTGAGACCTTAATAATGCTTGTCCCAAAGATGACCTTCCACTTCCAATCACCGAGATCATGGTCGAAGCTACCATAAGCCATGAGAGATTAACCTTTATAGATGGTTCATATGGCTATAATTGAATTTGAATGGAACTCATAGATGAGGAGAAGAAGGCCTTCCAAACTCCAAAAGGGATATATTGCTATAAAGTCAAGTTTTTTAGCTTAAAGAATGCAGGTGCCACTTATCAAAGGGCGATGCAGAAGATTTTTGATGATATACTTCACCAACATGTTGAATGCTACGTTGATGACTTCGTGGTAAAATCAAAAGAAAAAGAAAATCATTTGCAAGATCTTCGTCTGGTATTTGAACGATTACGCCGAATCCAACTAAAAATAAACCCATTAAAATGCGTAATTTATAGTTTGATATTAAGGAATTAAGATTGACCAGTCTAAGATTGACACCATTCTAAAAATATTGGACCCAAGAAACATCCACAAGTTGAAAAGTCTTCAAGGAAAATTTGCCTAAATACGGAGATTCATTTCTAACTTAGCAGGTCGATGTCAACCATTCACCCACTTGATGAAGAAGTAAACATCATTTTATTGGAATGAAGCTTGTACTAATGCCTTTAATAGGATTAAAAAATACTTACTAAATCCATTTGTCCTACAAGCACCAGTATCAGGACACCCACTTATCTTTTATATTATGACTCAAATATGTTTCTTAGGAGCGTTATTGTCATAACAAAATAATAAAGGCAAGGAAAGTGCTCTATACTATCTTAGTAGGACGTTAAGTGGGGCTGAACTGAATTAGTCTCCGATGGAGAAGACATTTCTAGCATTAATGTTTGCGATAAAGAAGTTAAGGTATTTCCTCCAAGCACATTCAGTACAACTAATCTCTCAAGCTGACCCTCTCAAACACATCATCTCAAGGCCAGTACTTTGAGAAATATTGGCAAAATAGGCTTTATTGCTTCAAGAATTTGAAATTATCTACATCTCACAAAAAGTGATCAAGGGGCAAGAACTAGCTGATTTTCTCGTTGTTCATCATATTCCCGATGAATGGAAGTTCTCTGAAGACTTGTTTGATAAGGATGTTTTGTTTATTGAAATGTCAGAAACATGAAAAATGTTTTTTGATGGTGCAACACGATAAAATAAAGCTGGAGCTGGGGTAATATTCATCACACCAAAAGAAGAGGTCTTGCCTTTCGCCTTTTCACTTATCAAATGTTGTTACAATAACATGGTTGAATATCAAGCCTTGATTCTCGGGTTGGAAATGACAGTGAATATAAAGTTGCCTCACTTTAAAGTTTTTGGGGATTCTCAATTAGTCATCAAACAACTCCTTTCACTTTATAAAGTCAATAAGCTAGAATTCATCCCATATCATAAGTATGCACTAAAAATGATAATAACATCACTTTATTGTGTCACCTTAGAACATATACCACGAAAAGAGAATAAGCAAGTCGATGCCTTAGCAAATTTAGCATCAACATTAACATAGTGAAAAAATAAAAGTCTCTGTATGTCAAAGATGGGTCGTTCCACCGATAACTCATAACACATAAGAGAAAGAATAAGTGGCTGTAGTTTTTGTCTATGAGATTGAAAAAGAAGACTAATACCAGCCGCTTATCTATTATTAGAGACATGGTAAGCTACCTAAAAACCTATGTCGTAAGACAGAGGTGAGGTGAAGAGCTTCTTGTTTCATATACTTTCAAGACACTCTTTATCGACGCTCTTTTGATGCAGTTTTCTTGTATTGTCTTGGAGAAGAAGCTACAAAAGCATTAGAAGAAACACACTTGAGGATCTATGCAGCGCACTAATCGGGTCTTAAACTTCACTTCTGGGTTAAAAGAATGGGGTACTACTGGTCTATATTGATGAAAGATTGTATAGACTATGCTAGAAAATGCCAAATTTATCAATTGCACACTAATTTGATCCACTAGCCACCCAAGCCTTTATACCCGATAGTTGCTTCTTGGATCTTGATGTGGTAGGACCATTGCTGAAAAGCTTTCGAGGAATCTTTACAATTAGCCGCAACAGATTACTTCTCAAAATGGGCAGAAGTTGTAGCATCAAAAGAGGTCAAGAAAAAGACAGTTATAAACTTCATTCAAATAAACATCATCTACCCTTATGGGGTATCGAGATATATCATAACTGCTAAGGGAAAGGAGTTCTACAATACAACCATGAACAAGTTGTATAGACAGTTTGGTTTCAAACAACATAACTCTTGTATGTACAATGCCCCGGATAATGGCTTGGCAGAAGCTTTTTTAATAAGACCTTATGCAATATTCTAAAAAAGGTGGTAAATCGTTCGAAGATTGACATGATAGATTTAGAGAAGCAATATGGGCTTATCATACTACATTCTGAACGCCAACTCAAACTACTCTATATTCTTTGGTATATGAGGTTGAAGCTGTTCTTCGCTTAGAATGTCAAATTTTGTCTCTAAGAATTGCGATCTAAGAAAGACTCTCCAATGAAGACAATGTTTATTTATGCCTCAAAAAACTTGAAGTTTTAGATGAAAAACATCTTAAAACGCAACAACAATTAGAATGTTATCAAGCACAACTTTACAAAGCTTTCAATAAGAAGGTGCAACCACACCCATTCCAAGTAGAAGATCTTGTCTTGGTAGTACGATGCCCGATAATCATGTCAAAATGCATAGACAATAAGTTTCTCTCCAAATAGGATGACCCTTATGTGGTTCAAGAAGTCTACACCAATAGAGCTTAAGGGGTTGGGCCTATCATTGAGAAATTCTTAAAAATATGTTATGTTTGAAATCTGATGTAGCACATGGCTCGCACAAGCTACAACTGTGAAAGGCAAAAACAAAAAAAACAAAAAAAACAACAAAAAATTGAACTACGTTATGACTTGATTCTTTATCCATAAAAGTACATAGGCAACTTGGAACTTATTTTGAGTACAATTATGCAAAAGAAAATTTTAAACTATATTATAAATTGATCCTTTATCTATAAAGGTATATAGGCAACTTATAAATTATTTTAAGTATAGTCACATCATCCTCTAAAACTATTCGAACCCGTATGATTGTTCACATAGAAAATAAGGGTAAATAAGCTTGACAACACAATCATAACATAGAAATCTAGGTAACAAGACGTAAATGAAGGAAAAATATAGACTTTATTAATAGAAAGAAGAATTTTATTACATAAAGTATGTATTTTCAACATAAAGTCATAAGCTAATGTTACCAAAAAACTAAAAAGCATTTCAAAGCATGAGAAACCATTTGCATATTATGACTTCTAATTGTATCCTTCTAACTCCTTTTGTTTGGTCTCCAACATTCCTTTTAATTTTTGAAGAATGATTGTGTTAGTTTCACTTTGTAGAAACACAAATTTTCTACCAATCAAATTTCACCATGTGTTATTTTATTCTTTAAAAGAAAGGATAAAATAAAATTAAAATAAATGACATGGAAAACAAACGAGCCTTCATATATTTCTTTGCCAATGAAAAGTTGACACTTGGAATGAGATATTCAAGATATCTTATCATAAATACAAAATCCCATCATATATCTTGTCATAAATACAAGATCCCGTCAATAAATATCAACCAATAAAATTATGCCATGTGGCATTGGAAAAGGACCTGAGAGCCCCTACAGATCTCTATAAATAGAGGGCCTCAACCTCAAAGAAGGAGGATTCTGGGAGATACAAATTTCCTGCAAGACAAACTCTTCAAGCAAGGAAGTTCTCTCTCTCTCTCTCTTCAAACAAGGAAGCTCTCTCTCAAAGAGTTCTCAAGCCTCCTTCATCTATGCTTGAAGTCTACAACGAACGAAGCTCTGTTGGATCATGCCAAAACGCCCCATAAGAGTTCTTCTACAACACTTTGAAGATAAATCAAGGTACTCTTCAAAGCATTAAATCACAACATCTCGCTTCATAATACACGCCCGAATTCGCGTTCTTGCAAAGCACAAATCTTGGCTTGATTACTAAAATAAATCAAGTCACCGTATATCAAATCCAAGGGAAGAATCAGAGGATTGTCTTGTTCTTTTGAAAGAATATATTATGTAGAGATTATACCCATTCATATATTTAATAAAATCATATATTTGTACACGTGTGCTTATTTAATTTCAGGTGCTCAAAATTGTGTTTATAAATTTATGGTGACTCCACTGGGGACATCCCTACCTCTCATCTCTTCCCTTCAAGAAATAATTTTCAACAAACTCTCAATGGCAACTAGGAGGAACATGATCACTATTGTCGCTTCGGAAAGAAACAAGGCTACTTATTCAAGTCGCCGACATACCATTGAAGATTCTTCAACCCCGCCATTAAAAACAAAATCCATCGTCAAGTTGTATGCACAAACTAAGTCGACTCTCAAAATGATATCAACTTTGAATGCAAGAGGGGCACAAGATCTCGCCTCAAAGATGAAGCCACAAGCAACTCCACTACAAAGGTCAAATGGGGCTTGCAAAATTTTTCTCGGCACTCCAAGCAACTTCGACAATTCATCTATGAAAACTTCTCCATATCAATCACCAAGTAAGGCTTTGGGTTTCGGCATCATGTTAGTGATGACGACCGGGACAACATCTTTGGAGGACTAAGTGGCTAGCTTAACAAAAATCGTCGAGGGGCTTTCGACTTCACTCAAGGCAAAAGACCACGAGATAGCAAAGTTGATGAACAAACTTGAGAGCTTGAACGAAGGAGGCCAAACCTCGAATACCAAGGCTTTTCAAGTAGATCAACTAGATGTCATTGAGGAGTCTGCAATCGGAGCTATGAAGAATACACACAGTATTACTGATGGCATCTTCACCACAAATCAACTGAAAGAACTTATCAAGGAAGCCATCATAGACCAGGTGGAAAGCTCAATTCAACCCTCGTATTCGTATACGAATCCGTACACCCAAAGAATCAACCTGTTAAAGATGCTTCTAAGTTACCAACCACCAAAGTTTCAACAATTCGATGGCAAGGGAAATCCTCGGCAACACGTAGCTCACTTTGTGGAGACTTGCAACAATGCCGAGACTAATGGTGATCTCATGGTAAAATAATTTATTCGTTCCTTGAAAGGTAATGCATTCGACTGGTACACTGACATGAAGTCTGGCTCGATTGATACTTGGGAGTAGTTGGAGCGCGAGTTTCTTAACCGCTTTTACAGCACTCGTCGTGTGGTTAGCATAATTGAACTCACTAATGCACGTCAATGGAAGGAAGAGCCTATCATTGACTACATTCATCGGTGGAGAAACTTTAGCCTCAATTATAAAGATCGGCTCACCGAAACTTTTGTGCTAGACATGTGTATTCAAGGGATGCATTGGGGACTACGCTATATTCTACAAGGCATCAAACCAAAGTCTTTTGAAGAATTGGCTACTCGTGCACACAATATGGAACTTAGCATTGCAGCGGCTGAAAGTTCATTATTACCTATGCAAGAGCCTAAAAAAAATAAGCCTGAAGGTCGTAGATTCGGAAAGAGCACTCTAAAGGTCGAGGGAAAGCAATCTTTAGTACTTAACTCGGATGTTGTAAGGGTACCAACTGGAGTTAAGAGGAATGATCATGCAACACCAACCACTTTTCAAAAGGGTGAAAGAAAGAAACCATCCTTGAAAGAGCGACAAGAAAAGGTGTATCCATTCCCCGACTTAGACATATCTAGGATGTTGGATGATTTGCTTGAGGCAAATATCATTGAGTTACCGGAGGTGAAACGCCCTTATGAAGCAAACCAAATGGACAATCCAAACTATTACAAATACCATCGCTTGATCAGTCATCCCGTAGAGAAGTGCTTGTGCTGAAAGATAAGATCATGAGGCTACACGAGAATGGGGATATCATTTTCGATGATGAAATAACAGCCTCCAATATCACAACCACGGTCAATTTAAGACCACGTTAATCACTCCCTACAGTAAGTTTCGGCTTTTTTGAACCTATAAGACTTGATGCCATTTTCCCAATGAGCTTCGCTGCATCCTCAAGTCTAACTCCATGCATAACCCTCACACCTCAAGTTGACAACTTGAAGCCTGATTCATCTGAAAATTATGATGATGAAGGATGGACTTTAGTCACGCGTAAAAAAAGAAGGAGGAAGCGCATGCAGATGACAAAGCTAACTAGAATGAGAATCTCAATGGTGAGGAAGCTAATTGATGAGCCGATACGCCGAAAGACTCAACGAAAATCCATACCAGTTAGAAAGGAGGGTTTTTCAACTCAAAGTCTAAGAAAACCTGTTACACTAAATGAGTACATGCCAACAGAGATTAGAAGAGTTGAAAATGTACTTGTTGCTTGCTATCATGTTGATGAAGAGAAAACTCCTATTGAATCTGTCATGAAGAAAAGTCATGATGACTCTTCAAATTTATCTCACGGTGTATGCACAACAGAGATATCCTTCAACGATGAAGACTTGTTGCTTGGATCAAAACTCCATAACCGGCCTTTTTTCATTAAAGGATATGTTGATGAAAAGATAGTGAATCGCATTTTGGTGGATGATGGCTCGACGGTCAATATACTATCTCTTAAGACTATGAGAGATCTAGGGATTCCTATGGATGAACTCTTCCCAAGTCATCTGATGATTCAAGGTTTTAATCAAAGAGGGCAAAACGCCGTAGGAAAGATAAGACTTGCGATGCACATGGAAGATATGGAATCTAATGCACTTTTCCATGTCATAGATGCCAAAACTACCTACAATATATTGCTCTGGTGACCATGGATGCATGAAAATGGTATCATCTCCTCAACACTCCACCAATGTTTTAAGTATTGTCGAGATGGACAAGTAAGAAAGATAGTGGTGGACATTGATCCCTTCACCATAGCTGAAGCTCACTTTGCAAAAGCAAAATTCTATTTCAAGTCAAATATGATGGAAGAACTACGATCCCCACATGACCATCTAGGAGAGAGAAGAATTGACTCCAAAAGCTCAAAAGGGTATAAGTCATCTGCAAATGAAAGGATGTCTCAGCCAGCGAGGAATAAAAGAAAAGAAAAGGTGATAGAAAACTTTGATGACAACAAGCTACCACGTAAAGCCACAATACTCCGATATATCCTAGTATGAGCAAGAAAAGAGGGTCAATATTGTTTTGCCAAAGATGAAGAGAAGATCAACAAGGGGCTTGAAAACTTGACCTTGCCAGCTACTAATCTCGCCTTGAACAAGGTCTCAAAACCTTTATTAAAAGGGTTTGTTCATCAAACTGAGTCGGTGGTGATAAATCCTAAAGGACTCCCTGATAAACGGGCAAATGGATTTGATCCCAATGCTTATAAGCTTTTAGCTAGGGCTGGTTATAGTCGTGAAGACATCAATGAGTTGGCAAAGGATGGTGATACGACTCAACTTGAAGGTAAACAAGTTTCTGTAAGGACTAGAAAGGCATGAAGAGAGAAGAAAACTTCTGACAAAACTTTAAGGGCTGGTCTTGGATACGAGTCTTCCACACCGCTATATTTTCAGATTAATAAAGAAGCTTCGCAATACATAAGTGTGGAAGAAGTGAAGGACAAACAACAAAGTCAGTTAGCACCTCTTAAAGCTTCAGTCTAGGATCGTCTTGGTGGAACTACAAGTCGTGCTCCTGTTTTTGCCAAGATTGGAACCCAAAATAATGGAAGAGCGCTAAAACGCACACCAGTCTTTACGAGACTTGGACAATCCATGTCAAAAGATGACAAGCATACACTTGATCATCAATCAAGTTTGATGGGTGATTCAAAGGTTCTTCGTAGCAAAATACCTTCACGCATGAAGAGACAATGTGAATGGGTGGTAAGTGCCAAGGAGACATTGAAAGGAAAAACATGCATAATAGTGATAACAAATCCCTCTAATGAAGAAAAAGAAGATGAAATAATGTCTCACTTCAAATCACATCACTATTGAAGAAGATGATAATGATGAGCTTGTCGTCGAAGAAGATGTTGAGGAAGCTCCACCTTCCCTTGAATCAGAAAATAAGCCTACAACGGATGAACTTAAAGAGGTTAACTTAGAAACTATTGAAAACCCACGACCAACCTTCATCAATGCAAACTTATCACTTGAAGAGGAAGTGAATTACATGGAACTTTTGATGGAGTATCGAGATATATTTGCTTGGTCCTATGATGAAATGCCAGGTTTAGACCCAAAGGTTGCTGTCCATCAACTAGCAGTAAAATATGGAGCTAGACCTGTAAAACAAACTCAGCGTCGCTTTTGTCCCGAACTCATATCACAGATTGAGGTTGAAGTCAATAAACTTATCCAAAACAGGTTTCATTCGTGAGGTTAAGTATCCTACATGGATTTCAAATATTATGCCAGTAAAAAACAAGAATGGTCAAATACGTGTTTGTGTGGATTTTCAAGACCTTAACAATGCTTGTCCCAAAGATGACTTTCCACTTCCAATTACCGAGATCATGGTCGACGCTACCATGGGTCATGGGAGATTAACCTTCATGGATGGTTCATCTAGCTATAATCAAATTCAAATGGCACCCGTAGATGAGGAGAAGATGAGAGAAGATGGCTTTCCGAACTCCGAAAGGGATATATTGCTATAAAGTTATGCCTTTTGGCTTAAAGAATACAAGTGCCACTTATCAAGGGGCGATGAAGATTTTTGATGATATGCTTTGCCAACATGTTGAATGCTATGTTGACGACCTCGTGGTGAAATCAAAAGAAAAAGAAAATCATTTGCAAGATCTTCGTCTGGTATTTGAATGGTTACGTCGATTCCAGCTAAAAATGAACCCACTAAAATGCACATTTAGGGGTCCTCAGGCAAATTCCTACGGTTTATAGTTCGACATCAAGGAATTGAGATTGACCAGTCTAAGATCGAGGCCATTCTAAAAATGCCAGAGCCAAGAAACATCCATGAGTTGAAGAGTCTCCAAGGAAAGTTGGCCTATATACGGAGATTTATTTCTAACTTAGCGGGTCGATGTCAACCATTCACCCACTTAATGAGCAAGGATACGTCATTCTACTGGGATGAAGCTTGTACTAATGCCTTCAACAAGATAAAAAATACTTGTTGAATCCATCTGTCCTTCAAGCACCGGTACCAGGATGCCCACTTATCCTCTATATTGCAGCTCAAATACGTTCCTTAGGGTTATTGTTGGCACAACAAAATGATGAAGGCAAAGAAAGTGCTCTCTACTACCTTAGTTAGTAGGACATTAAATGGGGCTGAATTGAATTATTCTCTAATAGAGAAGACATGTCTAGCATTAATGTTTGCAATAAAGAAGTTAAGGCATTACCTCCAAGCGCATTCAGTAAGATTAATCTCCCAAGCTGACCCTCTCAAGTACATCATCTCAAGACCAATACTATCAGGAAGATTGGCAAAATAGGCTTTATTGCTTCAAGAATTTGAAATTGTCTACGTCTCACAAAAGGCTATCAAGGGGCAAGCACTAACTGATTTTCTCGTTGATCATCATATTCCCGATGAATGGAAGTTCTCTGAAGACCTGCCTGATGAGGACGTTTTGTTTATTGCAATGTCAGAACCATGGAAAATGTTCTTTGATGGCGCAGCACGACAAGATGGAGCTAGGGCTGGGGTTATATTCATTGGAGCTGGGGCTGGGGTTATATTCATCACACCGGAAGGAGAGGTCTTGCCTTTCTCCTTTTCACTTACCGAATGTTGTTCTAATAACATGGCCGAATATCAAGCCTTGATTCTTGGGTTGGAAATGGTAATGAATATAAAGATGTCTCGCCTTAAAGTTTTTAGGGATTCTTAATTAGTCATCAGACAACCCCTCTCACTATATGAAGTCAAGAAGCCGGAATTCATCCCATATCACAAGTATGCACTTAAACTGATAACATCACTTGATTGTGTCACTTTAGAACATGTGCCACGAAAAGAGAATAAGCAAGCCGATGCCTTAGCAAATCTAGCGTCAACATTAGCATCATGTAGTGAGGAGATAAAAGTCCCTGTATGTCAAAGATGGGTCATTCCACCACTAAATCATGACATAGAAGAAAAAGAACAAGTGGGTGTAGTTTCTGTCTATGAGATTGAAAAAAAAGACTAGCGTCAGTCGCTTATCGATTATTTGAGATATGGAAAGCTACTTAAAGACCTACGCCATAAGACAAAGGTGAGGTGAAGAGTTTCTTGCTTCATATACTTCCAAGGCACTCTTTACCAACACTCTTTTGACGGAGTCTTTTTGTGCTGTCTTGGAGAAGAAGAAGCAACAAAAGCACTAGAAGAAACTCACTCAGGGATCTGTGGAGCACACCAATCAGGCCTTAAACATCACTTCTGAATCAAAAGAATGGGATATTACTGGCCAACAATGGTGAAGGATCGCATAGGCTATGCTAGAAAATGTCAAAGTTGTCAATTGCATGCTAATTTGATCCACCAGCCACCCGAGCCTTTACACCTGACAATTGCCTTTTGGCCCTTTGATGGTTGGGGACTTGATGTGGTAGGACAATTGCCAAAAAGCTATGGGGGGCATCTTTACATATTGGCTGCAACAGATTACTTCTCCAAGTGTGCAGAAGCTGTAGCATTAAAAGAGGTCAAAAAAGAGATAGTTGTAAACTTCATTCGAACAAACATCATTTACCGTTATGGGGTACCAAGATACATCATAACCGATAATGGAAAGGAGTTCTACAATACAGCCATGAACAAGTTGTGTGCACAGTTCAATTTCAAACAACATAACTCTTCTATGTACAATGCTCCGGTTAATGGTTTGGCAGAAGCCTTTAACAAGACTTTATGCAACATTCTCAAGAAGGTGGTGAATCGCTCGAAGAAGGACTTACATGAGAGAATTGGGGAGGCGTTATGGGCTTATCGTACTACATTCTGAACATCGACTAAAGCTACTCCATATTCCTTGGTATACGGGGTTAAAGTTGTTCTTCCACAAGAATGTCAAATTCCATCTTTAAGAATTGCAATCCAAGAAGGACTTTCCAATAAAGACAATGTTCGTCCACGCCTTGAAGAGCTTGAAGCTTTAGATGAAAAATTTCTTGAGGCACAACAACGATTAGAATGTTATCAAGCACGACTTTGTAGAGCTTTCAACAAGAAGGTGCGACCATGCTCATTCCAAGAAGGAGATTTTGTCTTGGTAGTACGACGCCCAATAATCATGTCAAAATGCATGGGCAGCAAATTCCTCTCCAAATGGGATGGCCCTTATATGGTTCTAGTCTACACCAATGGAGCTTATAAAATTATCGATGAGAATGGATTAAGGATTGGGCCTATCAATGGCAAATTCTTGAAAAGATACTATGTTTGAAATCTGATGTAACTCCTGGCCCGCACGAGCTAAAACTGTGAAAGGCACTAAAAAAAACAAACAAAATTAAACTACTTTATGACTTGATCCTTTATTTATGACTTGATCCTTTATTCACAAAGATACGTAGGCAACTTGAAATTTATTCCGAGTACAGTCATGCAAAAAAACAAAAAACTCTTTGATAAAAAAAATAAATTTGAACTACGTCTTTGTGACTTTATCCTTTAACCATAAAGGGGAAGAGAATAATGTGGTGATCTCTGCTCAAATGCTGAAGGTTATGATTTCTCTTAGAAAATTCTCCATCATACGCCTTGAGGAATTACTCTAACTCGAGGAATTACTCTAACTCGGTCTTCCTGCGCTGCAACATCCAAAGCTCACCTTCACTATCAAAGCAAGAAAAAAAAAAGGTTGCCTTCTAGTTGTTGAGATGCTGCTGTGCATAAGTGAACGATTTGGTATATATATTGCTATAGGTCAGTCACCTGCACAAGTCTTCAAGAGATGTCAAGATCTTTCTTGTTTCAAAACGCGACAAAAGCTGGAGAGATGTCTCCTGACATGTTCGTTTAAGACTACCTCAAATATGATCAACGAGATGACCTGAAGAGCTTCAAAGTATGCTTCAAATGGCTTCAGATCTAGTATGGTTCCTCCAAACATGAGCAAGTGATATAATGAGTAAGATGTCACCAGAAGTGCTTCAGAAAATGTTTGAAATGGCATCTTCTTCAAGAGGAAATGACTTAGTTCCAGCTGCTGCTTCAACTTTAAACACTGATGGATCAAGTTCCTTTGCTGGGGCAAAACCAACAGAAACTCGAGGAAAATTTACAGTTAATAAGAATGGTGGCATCAGTGGAGTTAGTTCCTCATTGGATTTCTTTTTCAAGTTCGAGAAATACTCCTCCGTCAAGCTTTAATTTCCTGCCTCAACTTCTGATATGCAAGAACAGATGAGGGACCAAATGAAGGATCCAACTATGCAGCAGATGTTCACATCAATGATGAAGTATCTAAGCCCAGAGAACATGGCTACCATAAGTGAGCACCTTGGAATAAACTCTCAAGAAGATGAAGATAAAGCTCAACACGCCATGTCATCTTTATCACCAGAGGACTCGGATAAAACGATATGATGGGCTGATAGGATCTAAAGAGAAGCTGAAGGTGCAAAGAAGGCACACGTTGCTGATGCAACGGTCGCAGATAAAACCCACTAGGTTAATGCAACATTTGTTGAATTTTCTACATGAAGTGCTTGAGCTTGCATAAAAAGCATTAATGTAGATTAACTGAGCCAACTGCAATGCATGCTTTGTTAATTGTTGCTGCTGATGATGAAGAAGAGTTGTGAGGATAACCAAGGATTGATGGAATATTTTTTCTCCACCAAATGGAGATGAATTTAATTTGCACTGGCACTAAAACAGAGCTCTTGGATTGCTGAGATGATTAGCCGCCTTTGTTACTTGTGCAGCTGGGTGTCCTTGGAGTTCCACTGCACTCTTAGAAATCGACGTTGTAGGGGAACCATTCACCATTGGAGGAGACGAGGATTGGTCACTACTGGGACCTGGTTGCCCTTATGGAGAAGCATATAATTTTTAGTTGGCTGCAAAAGATATATATGTATTACCTTATTGGGTTCTGCCTTGTTGCTGAGGAAAGTTTGATGATGATGATGATGAAATGTGGTCTGAATAAACACTTCCTTTACAAGTTGCTGGTGTTTTACTACGAGTGGAAGTTGCAGCTACAACTGCAAATTGTCGCTACTTTTAAGGCTGAAGGATTTGTTGATTCTGCCGCTACTGCTGCAACAGCTTCATGTTAATTCAATGAGAAGATGAAAGTGAGTCCATGCAAAATATTACTATGATCATCAACGGGCAGGACTTGCTGAAGAAAAATCTGCAAGGACATAGATACAAAAAAAAAAATTATACAGGGACATATATCTTTCTTGTCACCGATGCTTTAAGAGATTATACAAGGATGGTTAGTGACTTGTCGCTCCTGCTATCTGAACCAGAGAATGGATTTCCAATCCACACTCTTAAGAATAAGCACCTGAGATCAGGAGAGAAAACTAATGCAATTCGTAAAAAAAAAAAAGGACATTATGCATGAGTTGAACAAGAAATTTGGTACTAGTTAGAATTGATGCAAACAAGGAGACAGATATGAAAGTGCTCCAGAATGCTAATGAGGAGCTCCAATCAATTACGGGTGGTTTTGAGTTAAAGCTGCATGGTCTTTCCGACCAATTGAACTAGAAAGAGCATCAGATAGAACATATGTTGATGAATCTAAGGATAAATCCAGATTGCTTGAATGGCAGAAGAAGCTGGATGAAGAACATGGGTGCAAGAAGCATTGGATCCGACAGATCAGTGCAAGGTCACCCTCGTTTTACAAAAAACATTATATATGTTGACGTGAAATGGGCTTCTGTAGAACTGAGATGGTAGAATTGCTTTGGCCTTCATGTGTGAATTCTAGGTCCGTGAAAAAAAGAGGCGCCTTGAACTAGCAGCTTTCACAAAAGTAATCCAGAGCTGGGAGAACATATATATCATAACTCATCAAATTCAGGGCTGATAATATATCATAATTTGTGGTGCCAATGATTAAAGAGCATTGATGACAAGGATGTTGAATCTCTTGCGGCAACTTCAACCGTAAACACGCCTGATGAACAAGGAAGTCATAATTCTAGACCACTGGTTGGAAGATCACGTATACTCACGCATCATGAAGCCTTAGAAACTTTGGAACGGTTGGTTTATAATACACACAGTTGAAGTCCAAGTTGAGATTGCAGTGTTGACAATGGTTAAAAGGAATAATCATGTGAATCTGCCTACAGCGGACGTTGCTTCAAATTTCATAGACGTTCGAATCAAGATAATTTGATCATAATAAAAGTTGTTTTACGAGCTTTGGTTAAAGGTTTACAGATTACTTCACCTGCATAAACTCAGAATTATGTCCTGCATATATACAAAAACAAAAGGAAGGAAACCTGCAATCGTAAAACAAATACTGGAGAGCCATGCATACCTGTTAAGATCGTCGGTGATGCTGGGCTGCTAGATGGAGGCTACACTGCTAATAAAAGAGTAGTAGAAAATAGCAACAGCGTAAGCTTTGTTGTTGTTTCACCAGGAGATGATGCTTGGTCTATAAAAGGGACCGCCTGGTAAGACCCACTATGAAGTATTTGAGAATTGGATTAGCACTACCCTGCTCCTTAGTCCCCCGTCAATGCCTACACGTATGTGCAAAGTTATTAGGAAAAGGAGAAGTTGGCACTCAAGAACCAATGGAGGTTGAGCAGTTGCTGTAGGGAGATTCGTCGGGCAGCAGATGTCGGCAGAAACCAGCAAAAAGAAAACAGTAGCTTGACAACTGTGGACTTGAAGTGATTGAGCGTGCGTTAATGGTGCTCTTGTATATGCTGATACTTATATCACACTTTTTAAAAGGCTCTGAGAAATCTACGGGACAACAAAAGAGGAAAAAAAAAAGGGTTCTTGTTTGCGAAAACAAGGTCGGCTGCTTGCTTGCATTGGTGTCGTGTCCTCCTCTGAAACAATTGCATAGGGGAGTCAAATTTTATTTCCTATTCAAAGCATCGTAACAGTGAAGGCTAAAGAGAACAATTCCTGTTCAGTAAAAGCATTTAACTCCAAAAGAAAAGGAAACAACAAATTTCCTGTACTGTTGAGAATGAATTATATAGGAAAAAGCATTTGAACGTGAATGAAGAAAATATTGCATCAGCCAAGATGTACACGCATTCAAGAGAAGGAAGAGAAAAGGAATCAAAATCTTTAATATTTCATAGCACATTAACCGCTAGCTGGAATTATGAATGGATTGCGCTATTAAATTCAGAACAATGAGATCTTCAAAACAAGATGTTACAGTGACCATCTTCATTATGAATGGTGGAGATCTGGATTAGAGACTCTGAAAAAGAAGTTTTTCATCGGAGAACAATATATTATTAATTTACAGTTCTGTTTTGGTTTTGTCTTGATCTAGGCAGATCTAATCATTAAAATGCTATGATTGTTTGGTATGTGTTTCATGGTATATTGTTAGTTAACTTCACCGTTTGGATTGTATTCATTCAGATTGAGTTGGGAGAAACTTGAACCTTATTGAAACATTTGTTTAAATTAGGTTAACAGAAATGAAATGAATGGAAAGTGTGGTGGCTTGATTTGTGTTTAACCATCAAAAGCATGCTAATTATGATTTAAATTGAAGAAAATCCTTAGTTTCTTTCCATAGGCATGTTCGGCCATATTACTGAAAGTAGAAAAATGGAGATATCGGTTGTCCCAATCTATGTATTGGGACTTAACAGTTTTATCACCCACCTTTCAGCTGTGGTTAAGGAACCAAAATGATAAAATTCCAGATTAGGTTTTTCACAAAGATTGTAGGTATGGATGTTATCTTTTAAACAAAACTGATCTCGTGTAATTTGGAGTTATAGAACTCCAAATATGGACTGAAAATGAAAGAAGGGTCGAACTGTCTTGTACTTGATAGATTTTATTGAGTACTATAACAGATAATTCCAGGGGTGTTAAGGTCAGAATTGGTCTTCCGATCCTTTAGTAGAGTTATAGAACCGTGTCTTACCTTTCCAAGGAGCCAAACCACACTTAAAACCGAATTCTATAACTTTACGTACAAATTAAATGGTAAACAGTGTTTTCGAGTGAAATCTGATCTAGTGTAATGAGGTAGTTGAAGGAAATAATTGAAAAATGAAATTAAAACATGGTGATGAATTCATGTGAAGGATATTGAAATAGTATGAGAACATATATTGTGATAAAATTAGAAGAGGATACTAATTGTATCTCTTGATTCTCAAACAGAAGAGATGCCTGGAGCAGGGTCATCAAGAGTTGAAGGGACTCAATTGGTTGGGGAAACAGGTAGGTGCATCGCACCTTGTCTTTTCAATTTGTGTAAACTCATTGATAAATTTCAGAATTTATTATTTTATTGCTTCGATAAATATTGAAATGAATATGAGTACCTTGCATACATTGATGTGTATCAACTAGTTATGATATAATTGGAATGGATACGAGTGTCTTACGTACATTGATATGTATCAAACTTGTGATGATATTATTGAAATGAATAAGAGTTTTAGTTAGGATAAATTGGCTCTTAAAAAAGATATTTTTGACACTCTTATACAGTGTGATATGGCTAGGGGTTGAGATAAAGAAAAAAGGTTGAATTGTGGATGTTGTGGGTAAATGGAAAGGTTGATGAATCTAGATAGATTCATCTCCTGACTTGTGGAGAGAATTCAAGTAGGAGGATGAGAAAATTAGGATCAGGTTCTTCATAGTAATTATAGTTTTAGATGTTTACTAACTAAAAAAACTGGTCTTACTTAATTTGGAGCTATAGAACTCCAATTATGGGTCACCAACCAAGACTGGGTCATGACAAACCCTATAGGGCAGTAAGTCTGATTTGTTGACAAATAATTTTGAGTGTCTTGGGGGCAGAACTAAGTTCTCCTCCCTTCATTGAACTTGTAGTCTCATGTCTTAGCTTTCTGATGAGACTAACCGCGCTTGAAACGGAGTCCTGGAACTCTAGATATAGTCAAAAATCTGAGGAGAGGTCGGAATACGACCTCTGCTTGCAGATTAGGAAAGTCGCTAAAACGACTATTTAGACGTGTTAAAGGGTGAAAATTTGGGTCCTTTCCCCTCGGGGAACATGTGATATTATATCTTAGCTTCGAAAAGAAACGAGCCATGTTCGAAATGAAAGTTTGTAATGATAACTATGGTCGGACAAAGAATGACAATATTAATAGATGAAATTGGCATGGACTAGCATACATTTAGTGTATGTTAGGATCCCGGGTAAGGGGATCATTATGCATCGATGCCTATGGGGCATGGACTAGCATACATTTAGTGTATGTTAGGATCCTGGATAAGTTGATACATTTAGTGTATATTAGGATCCCGAGTAAGGGGATCACCATGCATCGATGCATATGGGGCATGGACTAGCATATATTTAGTGTATGTTAGGATCCCAGGTAAGGAGATCGTCATGCATGGACTAGCATGCATCGACTAGCATACATTTAGTGTATGTTAGGATCCCGAGTAAGGAGATCACCATGCATCGATGTCTATGGGGCATGGACTAGCATACATTTAGTGTATGTTATGATCCCGGGTAAGGGGATCACCATGTATCGACTAGCATACATTTAGTGTATGTTAGGGTCTCGGGTATGAGGATCGTTAAGCATCGACGCCTACAAGGTAATGATGATACCAATGAAATTAATACTAACAATGAGTTAGGTAGAAATAGTTGTGGTTGATCTTATAGAATCTTGGATTGAAGTTGAAAATGAAAGATGAAAGGGTTTTAGTAGTTGAATGAGAAAGAGTTCCAATAGAAACAAAAATAGAAAAGTGAATAGAATATGAATACATGTTTGCCTTTTTAAATTGTTGGATATTTGTGTTGCTATACTTTTTGTGATATTCATGTTTCAATAATATGTATTTTGTTTCAGGACCATCACGTGCACGACAGGAGTAGATCCTAACTTTTGTTCACTTTTTGTTATGTAGTTCTAAGGAGTATATCCTTGTATTTTGAAATATTAAAACATTTATATAAATTAATTTATATAATTGATGTTTAAACTTGAATACATGAACTTAACTCTGAAATTCATATAATCATGTTTCATGTATGCGTGTTTATCTCATTTATTCCTCTATAATGATATTTGTTGTTCAATGTATGTTATAAATATTATGGTTGTAATGATGATGATAATTGTGGGATTGAGACCCAAGACGATTGGGTCGTGATTGAGTTATGAGATGTGAGATATTAGAAGTGTAAAGAAGGTATATGTCGATAACTTGGGACCTAGAGAGACTTTGCTGAAATTTTAGTAGACTTTTATATGAGAACTGTAAAAAAAAAATCACTCGTATTTTTTTTGTATTTTTATATTGTTTTAATTTGGTAATATTAAAAATAAATTTTTAAAAATAAAAAATATTATTTTAATATATTTTCAAGTAAAAAATACTTTAAAAAACAATATAAAAAAACTGAAGATAAAAGACAAGGAACTTATTAGTTGGATTAGCTAATTTCTAATGACATGGTAAATTGATAAAAATAGACTATTAGGTTCTAGTAGACCTATTTATGGTATGGGCTTAGGTTAAGTTTGGATTTTTTTTATTATTATTATGGGCCTAGGCCTACTAATTGGGCTTATACTTTTGCTAAATTGACTGATGATGGGCTTTTGGCTCATATGAAAATAATTAAAAGAAAAATCCAAATCTCTAACATTATATATAAAATACTCCATATTTATCAATCTAAGCACACACTTGATTAACAAAAACAAAAACTAAAATAGAATGGTAAGACATTTTGGCGAACTTTTTTTGTCCATCACTTCAAAATTTAGTATTCATAACATAGTTTTAAAACTTGGCGAGTCGACCCTAGACCCAGCTGATCCATGACTGGAACCGGGCCGGATTTATGAAAAAATAAGGGTAGTTAAAAACCCGGCTGACTCAGTCGACCCGATAGACCCTGTCAAAAACTCGGTTGTAACCCGTTGACTATTTTTTCATTTTTTACCAAAACGACGTTGTTTTGATTTATAAAAAAAAATTGGGGTGGACCCGGGCCTTGGGTCGAGCCGACCACCGGGCCGGGTTTAAAAACTCTAATTCATAAACATTATTTTAATTAAAAAAAAACACAACGCAATAGTAGAACACCATGACACCCTCTCTTGTTCATCACGATAGTGAAATCACTATTCAAAAACTACTCTTTTTTATTTTGGTTATCCAAATTCAATTTCTTTCAATTTAGTCATCAAGATTTATTTTTTATGTGAGTTAGTTTTGGTGTTTAATAACATGTCAAATTTACATAGGAAAATATTTAATTATTGTAAAAAATTAAAATTAAATAACAACCATCAAAATTGATATTTGTAAAAAATAAATGTAGACTTTTTGTTAATAAGGCGCGTCAAAATATAGTTTAATCCCTCCATTTTAATTTTTTTTAAAGTTTAGTATCTTCTAGTTTCAGAATATTCATTTATATCATAAAGTTTATTTGATTTGCATTTCAATCCCTAAAATTTAAAAGAACATGGAGAAAGTTTTCAGAAAATCGAGAACAAAGAGAAAGCTTTTAGGTTGATGTTTTCTACAACCAATGACTTTTATTTTGATGACTATGGATTTGTCTTTGAAACTGTAACTTAATGAAGGTGGTTTTCATTTTCAATGATACCGAAAAAAGTATATCAAAACTCACAAAGTTTTTTTTATTTGATTTATGTTTTTAATCCGATTAGAATATGTTTTGCCATTTGAAACGGGTTTATAGTGGTTTATGGAATTTTTCATATTTTCTTATGGAAAAATTGTTAAAATTTGGGTTTTAGGGATTTAAAAACTTGAACCTCGATTTTCAAATCATTGAAAGCATCTCCAATGATTGGAAAAAGAGGCCGAATCGAGCAGGTGACACATCTTTTTTAATTTTGAAAAAAAAAAGCAATTGAGAGGATGACCCTTGATGACAAAAAAATAAAAAATCAAGCGCACTTAGGCTTTCATATTGGGTTAGGCATGCATCTCCAACCCTTCTGCACCTAGTTTTTTTATATATTTGTTTTCATTAAATTATTTTTTAATAAAATTATTTAAATAATTTTTAAATAACTGTCCAATCATGCTATTATTTTTAAATAATATTATCATTTTCTATGGTAATATTAGTGATTTTGTTTTGAATAGGTATATATGTATCTAATATAAATGATTTTCTAAATGTGTATGAAATATTTATTTTAAATATTTTATTTAATTTTGTTATATAATTTTTAAATATTAATTTTATTAAATATTTTTTTCTAATACATCTCTATCAAAAATAATAATTCATTGTTTTTTTTTTTATTAAAACTTGCTTTTAAGACTATAATAAATTTTTATCTAGAAAAAAGTCTTTTGATAAAAGATATCTTGTTAAGGAAATAAAAGGCATCAGTAAGGGAACATTTTTTGATTAAGTTAATTTCTTATATTTATTTCAAATTGTTAGAATTGATATTGATTTTAATTGCTTACAACTTCTAAGCAATAAAAAAAAGCTAAAGAAAGATATATGATTTTTTTAAAAAAATAAATTAGTTAAAAAAGATATAATTATAATAATAATTAAATATTTTCTACAAAATTTAAATTATGACATTTGTAATGAAAATCTATTTTTATTATTATATAATCAAATAAAAAAATTCCAAAGAATACCCCGCATAAAAATCATATATATATATATATATATATATATATATATCTTTCAAATTTTTATTTTAATACTCAATTAATATTAATAATTTTTTTATATTTTATTAAATGATTTAATTTTCTCTGTATTTACGCTAAATACTGGTAACTTTTCAATTCTTAATTTAATTTTTCCTAATAAACCAATAATATGAACATCCAAGGAGAGATGGGCCAAAGAAGGCCCAGAAGTCTTCCTTTGAAAGAATATTTTTTTTTGTGAGGAGGAAGGATAAGGTGAGGCGGGTTATTGTTTTAAGGGTGAGACAGAGAGATTCTGAGAAGATAGAAAGGAGAAGAATGGGGAGCAGCGGTACTTGTTCTCTTTGGAGTGGGTTCTTAGGAAGTGGGGGGCAGCAGCTCTGGGCATCGGTGGCAGCAGCCAAGCAGAGGACAAGCCCAAGTCTAAGCTTTGTAACAGTTGAAGCCAAAGCCAAAACTAGACGCGAAGACAGGACTGCTCGCCATATTCGTATCAGAAAGAAGGTCTCTCTCTCTTTGCACTTCTTTATGTGATGTGATGACTTTTAGATAATCCCACCTCAGATGGGGTCTTAAAATTCCCTTAACTTGTATATAAAAAGCTAAATCCTTTTTTCCCCCCACATTTTTTCATAATTAATTAATGCTTTGGATTGTTGTCTTGGCTGGTCTTGAGTTGGCTGTGGAATCTTGGTCTCAGGTGGAAGGGACTCCAGATAGGCCTAGATTGTGTGTCTTCCGTTCCAACAAGCATCTCTACGTCCAAGTGATTGATGATACAAAGATGCACACGCTCGCTTCCGCTTCAACCATGCAGAAGCCCTTCGCTCAGGACTTTGATTACTCTTCTGGTCCAACCATTGTAAGCTTACCAACGCTACAGTCTTTCTTTGATGTTTTCTTTTCCTTTCCAATGTCTGTTACAGCTACATAGTTTTAGTCATGCCAACTTCTTCATTCTTATTCTGTGATAGTCTTTTTGAAAATCTGCAAATTGTAGCTTCTTCTTAACCAAGATTTAAAGAGAGTTTGGAGCAAAACTGTGATGTAAACCAAACACTTTCAAATATGTGGTTGGGGCAAAACGACGGAAACAAACGGAGCCTTAATACTTGTGCTTTTTGATGCATTGCTGACTGAATTATGATCCCCCTACCTCCAACCCTCCCTGAATCACTTCATTTCTGTGCTGCAGCCGTTTTGCCAAACCTTTTCTCATTGATTGCAAGCTAAGCTTTTGTTTCTACTACCTTTTCCCTTCTCACCAGGATGTAGCTAAGAAGGTAGGTGAAGTCATTGCAAAATCTTGTTTAGAGAAGGGGATAACTAAGGTGGCTTTTGACAGAGGTGGGTACCCTTATCATGGGCGTGTAGCAGCCCTTGCAGATGCAGCTCGGGAAAATGGCCTTCAATTCTAGAAATGTGATTGGTCAGTCACTTTTGAGCATTCTTTTTTCCTTTTCTTTTTGAACTTTGTGATGGAATCATGGATGAATTTGTTGGTGAAACTCTGTAATTTTGTTAATTACTGAAAGTGGAAAAGTTCTTTAGTTCTCTTGGTCAATTCATATCATTTATATTTGAAAAAACGAAATCAAATTCAAATGTGTCCTCTTATTTTGATGGATGGAATTCACATTGAACTTGACAACTATTCTTTCCTCTCCCACCAGTGGGTTGGGAGCTGAAATGCATAAGCCCATAATCGCTTGGAGTGGCAGCTTAGTACAACATAAAGTTGATTGCTAGGAGTGTGATAGGAGCATTTATGCTGGAAAAGAAAAGTAGGAGCAAACGATTCTATGGAAGCTCTGTGAAGAAACAATGTCACTTGAAATCGTGTCTTTGATTATGACGACTTTTGTTGTCTTTGAATACTTGATAGGAAGAGGCTATAAGCAAGTTGTTTTTTTTCTTGGAACAACCTTTCTCATGCCAAGTATTTAGATATATCACATCCCTAGATTCAAATGTAGATAGAAGGCTTCATGTTGAGCATGCATATTGAGGCAAAAAGCCTATCTTTAGCATATTTACATAGCGGTGAAGGCCTTTGAGTTAAGTGGTTATCTCTATGGTACCGAAGCTCTGTTTGATCTAGCATCTGAGAGGTCCAAGTATTGGGACTAATACTCTCATTTATTTGCAAATTAATTTCAACATAATTGGTAGGTATTATATCTGCCTACATGGTTAAATATTGCACATCTCAGTTAGGCCAATCATACATGAATTCCCAAAATCCAGTCTGTCCATTCATCCCATACATACCTTCATTTGATATTAGCCACGAGCATTGAGTCTCGCATCTTGTGTGATCCCTTGAAAACGAGTATGCATCAAAATGGGATCTCCTAGCATTTTCCCATTCCAAATCACAATAAAATAGAGTAGTTCCCCATGCATTGACTGAGAAGTCCCAACCAAATTCACTTCCATCGGCTATGTCCTGCTGGCCAAGATCATCATCTTTCGACTGACAATGTATGCTCAAGTTTTCCCCATTGCCTAATCTGTTCTTGATGCTTGCATGCACGTCATCTGAAAGAACCATCCTGGAGAAGCTGAATACCAGGAGAAACACCACATGATAACCCACCTGATATGGGGCAGGCATGTTGTTGTAGTTGATTGAACAATTCTGATCTGGTGCAGTTTTTTTTTTTTTTTTTTTGACGAATAAAAGCTACAATGATAGCCTTATTTATGTGAGCTTGTTCAGCATCATGCGATAATTTTAGTTAATAGTGTCAGCCACAACAAAATGAGATCCGATCCTGTCTACAAAATTAAGGATTGGCGATGCTTTCTAGTACGGTTCCTTGTTTTGTTACAGGAAGTAACGTCATCCTTGTTTTAACTGCCGAACGACAAGGTTCTGGCATTGGGATTGCTGGACTCATGACTCACGTACTGATCTGATCTTGCTACACTGAACAATTTTACTCACAATTCTTCTAATCAATGACTTTTGTTCCTAATCACGATCACCATCATATCCAACCATTGTTGTACTAATCAATTCGTTTTTGATTTGGATCTTGCATAGGAGGTTGGGATTATAAATTAATCTGTCATTTGGGTAGAACTTGAAGATGTGTGATTTAATCTGAAAAAATTAAAAGATCATGCTTTCTTTTTTAGTCCACTTCAATCCGATTACTCTCATTTGTATGATGATTCTTTTGTTATTTTTCTCAAATTATTTTAGTATTTATTATCAATTAATTAATTCATTATTTCTATTGCAGCTCATTAGACGTTTATTTGCTAGAAATTGAGAAGTTTGTGCTTAATTTTTAGAACCAAGAGCACAAAAGATTCACCAGAACTGAAACCTGCTTCCTTAAAGGAAGTTATATGGGTAACAAAGCCAGCAGATCAAGCTTACATGTATACGTATAGATACAAAGATGGGGTTAGTGTGTTTTTGGTATTGTAATAGGCTTTCGCGATTGTAGCTTGAATAAATAAATTTAAAAAATATATAAATTTATAATCAAAGGGTTTTTTTTAGAGTTTTAAGTGAAATACACTATAAAAACTATAATATATGTTGATTTGCCAAATATTTTTCAAAGCTGTAATCTAAGAAAAAAAAAACCTTTGAGAATTAACTTCACAAGGGAAAGATGTATTTGAGAATATGGTAGTAGTAATTTTTTAAAATGTTTTTTACTCGGAAATACATTGAAATAATTTTTTTTATTTTAAAAAAACTATTTTTAATATCAGCATATCAAAATGATCGGAATACTAAAAAAGCTTAATTTAAAATAATAAAAAAACTTAATTTTTTTAAAAAATACTTTTAAAACATGAAAACAAATAATTTCATGATTATAACGATTTCGTGATTGTAGACCTAACGTAGCTATCATTGAGCATTTAACAAGAAGAAGCCCTCCTCCCCCTTTCATAGCCATCCTATATATTCTCCAGGGCCTTAACTCGATATACCCAAGTAGACATTCCACATTTCAACTGCCTTGGGCTGTCCCCCTTGAGGAATATTTCATAAATAGCTTGCCTAATTTAATTGCTATGACTAAGGATCGACAAGGAGAAGGTTGCCTTCTCTGGCAGAAAATGCGCGCACAGCTCATGCATTCTTCCCCACAGCTAGCTAGCCCTCAATTTAAATGTATTAGCAATAATATGCGTGCTCTATAAATAGTTTTACGTTGGATAAATTATTATTTTTTCTGAAAAGATTCCAAGCTTGTTGAGAACCCCAGTTTTTCCTCCTCTCTGGTAATTAACCTGTGGGGTTCTGTTGCTCATGTTATATATATGTAAAAAATAGTGTTCGTGTTGAGAACCCCAGATTCCAAGCTCTCTAGGGTTCGTGTGAGAATATGGCCACCAACACAAGTAATGTAACAGCTGCATTGCCAAAGCCTATGAAGGCAACGTCAAATGGAGCGTTTCAGCATGAGAATCCATTAGATTATGCGCTTCCTTTGTTGATCCTTCAGATATGTTTGGTCGTCGCTTTTACAAGGACCCTTGCATTCCTTCTCAAGCCCCTCAGGCAACCCAGAGTCATTGCTGAGATCATTGTAAGTTTCTGCTCTTGAATACCATCATCATCGTGCATGTGATCTTGTCTTTAATTTATATATCAACGACTTTGTTCTTCGATAAAAGGAGTCGAGAAATTTCTGCAGGGAGGAATACTGCTTGGACCATCTGCATTGGGAAGAAGCGAGAGATTTCTTCACACGGTGTTCCCACCAAAGAGCATGACTGTCCTGGACACGGTCGCCAACATCGGTCTCCTTTTCTTCTTGTTTTTGGTGGGTTTAGAGCTTGACATTCGATCCATTCGTCGCACTGGAAAGAAGTCCTTGGCAATAGCCGGCGCTGGCATCACCCTTCCTTTCCTATTAGGAATCGGCACCTCATTTGTTCTTCGTTCCACCATATCCAAAGGAAGCGCTCACGCCCCTTTCCTTGTCTTCATGGGCGTCTCTCTCTCCATCACCGCTTTCCCAGTCCTGGCCCGTATTTTGGCGGAACTCAAGCTTCTAACCACCGATGTAGGCCGCATAGCAATGTCTGCAGCTGCAGTCAATGATGTTGTTGCCTGGATTCTCCTTGCACTTGCTATAGCTCTCTCAGGCAGCAACACTTCTCCGCTTATCTCCTTATGGGTCCTACTTTGTGGCGTGGGGTTTGTTGTGTTTTCCGTTTATGTCATAAGACCATTACTGGAGCTTATGGCCCGGCGCAGCCCTGACGGCGAGCCGGTGAAAGAGATCTACATTTGCATCACGTTGTCACTTGTGTTGGCTTCCTCTTTCGTCACCGACTCCATCGGCATACATGCGCTTTTCGGAGCTTTTGTGGTGGGAATTTTAGTACCCAAGGACAGTCCTTTTCCCGGGGTTCTTATAGAGAAGATAGAGGATCTTGTGGCGGGGCTCTTTCTGCCACTCTATTTCGCATCCAGCGGGCTCAAGACCAACGTTGCAACCATAAGTGGAGCACAATCTTGGGGCTTGCTTGTGCTCGTAATAGCCACGGCTTGTTTCGGTAAGATAATTGGGACAATGTTTGTGTCAAGGATGTTTTTTAAGGTGCCCTTGACAGAAGCTGCGGCTCTTGGATTCCTAATGAACACCAAAGGCCTGGTGGAGCTCATTGTCCTCAATATTGGAAAGGATCGCAAGGCAAGTACTCATGTTCATTGCTTAGCTAGCTAGCTCTAGCTAGGCAGCATCACTCACAATTCGTAGCGCTTCTATCTTTTGCAGGTGCTCAATGATCAGACTTTTGCCGTTTTAGTTTTAATGGCGCTGTTCACCACCTTCATCACTACGCCAATCGTGATGGCCGTGTATAAGCCTGCTAGAAGGGTAGCGCCTTACAAGAACCGTACTGTCAAACGCAAGGATCTTGACACAGAGCTTCGACTACTGGCCTGCTTCCATAGCAGCCGCAATATTCCTACTATGATCAACCTTGTGGAGTGTTCCCGAGGAACACGGAAGCGAGGACGCCTCTGCGTGTATGCCATGCATCTCATGGAACTTTCAGAGCGATCATCTGCAATCTCAATGGTTCATAAAGCCCGAAAAAATGGACTCCCTTTTTGGAACAAGAAACGTGATGATAGAGATCAAATGGTGATTGCTTTTGAAGCTTATCAGCAACTCAGCAGTGTCACCATCCGTCCCATGACTGCCATCTCTGCTCTCAACACTATCTACGAGGACATCTGCACCAGTGCACACCAAAAGCGTGCTGCCATGATTCTCCTCCCATTCCACAAGCACCAGAGAGTGGACGGAAGCTTGGAGTCTTTGGGGCACTCGCTGCTGGAGGTAAACCAGCGCGTCCTCCGTCATTCTCCATGTTCTGTTGGTATTCTCATTGACCGTGGCTTCGGAGGCACCACCCAAGTCTCGGCCAGTGATGTGTCCTACAAGATTGTAGTCCCTTTCTTTGGAGGTAGTGACGACATGGAAGCTCTAACCTACGGGATGAGAATGGCGGAGCACCCTGGAATCATGCTTACTGTCCTTAAGTTGGTGCCCGCATCAGGGAAGACGCTATTGACATTAGAAGGCCAAGATACCAATGTGATCAAGGTTGAGAATGATAAAAATTCTAACAGCGAGGCTGATAGCGAGATCTTCTTCTCTGAATTCGTCCAGCTTGCTGCCAAAAAGCTGCAAGATTCAGTGACACATGAGGAAAGAGTGGTAGAGAGTAAGGCAGACGTTGTTGCAGCATTGAAATCAATGAGCAAGAACAATCTCTTCATGGTAGGAAGAATGCCACCCATAGCTCCTCTGTTGATCTCCACTGACACTCCAGAACTAGGTCCTGTTGGAAGCTTTTTGGCATCCTCCAACTTCTCCAATACAGCATCAGCTTTGGTGATTCAACACTATAATCCAAATGTAAATCTTCATCCGATCGTGGAGGAAAAAGAAAACGAAGACATGGATGATGGCACAGATACACCCGTTTTGGTTGACAAATATTGATTTATTAATTGTATGTAGGTACGTGTGTGTGTGTGTGTGTTACACCATGATATTGATATATTAATTTACCATTAATTAGCAATTATTCATCATTTAATTTGTTCTATGACCTTCCTTTCTCCAGCTAATTAAGCTTGCTATATATGATAACGTATCAATATTAATTACAATATGATTCTGTTATGATGGGTCGTGATTTCTTTAAACCAATCCATTTAAAAGTCAACACATGAAAATCACAATCCAATATAGAATTATTTCTTTCTCGGTGTCAAATTTCATGTTGGACCATGACATGACCGTGTCCAACTCTAAGTTAGATAGGGGCATGTCCATGCCCAGCTCTAGGTTGGGCTGTGACACATTTCCGCCTAACTCCAAGTTGGATCAAGGCGGGTCCGTGCCCAAACTTATATTGTGTCAGGGACATGTCCGCGTCCAACTCAACATTAGACCAGGACGCACCCACGCCCAACCCCATGTTGGGCTAGAGACGCATCCCGCCCAACTCTACGTTGAGTTATGGGGCGTTCGCGCCCAATCCCCTGTTGGGTCAGGAACATGAACGTGTCCAACTCCACATTGGATTGTGGCGTGTCCGTCCCTAACCATTCCTGGGTATAGTCACAAGTTGAACCCAACTCCTCTTAGGCTCAATGTGTGAGTTGAACCCAACATCCCTCAGGTTGAGTGCGCAACTGAAAGGTCACTTCACACTAAGCATCTCATACCCTAAGTCTGGGTTAATAATTATAATACCCATCATAATCCTATTAAATAAGAATAAGCAGTCCATGTTTATATTAATTAGATGTGATGGTACGAGCAATAAGACAATATTGTCTTACTCATACAAGATTACATTTCTACCCCTCCTACGTTGCATGTCATATTAGGTAATATAAAAGAGGGCAAGAATATACAGAAAGGGATTTGAAACCTTATACTCTGAGATATAAACACGTTCCCTGCTTCTTCTTTTTTAATTCTACATCTTCTTCCCTTGCCTTGTCTCTATTTTCATAAAAGCTCATTAACACCTTCATTAATGTCATTTACTACACAAATATACCTAGTACTGACTTGATCTTCGGAAGATCCCCCATCAACACCCCTAGGGGACTTTGTGCAGGTATTTATTCAGGAAGAGATTCACACCCCCTGAGGAAATCTATTGAAGAAGAAGTCACTGCAGTCTTAAAGTGAAGGTCGTAAAACATACTGTGAATGATGTACAAGAATTTCTAGGAATAGTTCATCCCAGAATATTTCTTGTGATTTTTTTTCGTCATCACGATGCAAACTAGAATGTATTACTGTCAGGAATGTGTTCTAGGAATAACTTACTGGTAATGCGGTGAAATATGTTTTTTTTTAAATACATTAAGATAAATTTTTTTAGATTTTATTTTTTATTTTTGATATTAACATATCAAGATCATAAAAAAATATCAATTTAATATTTAAAAAAATTCATTTAAAAAACATTTAAAAAAATGAATTGAACTATATTACTAAACACAAAAATTATCAAGGAAAATGAATTGAGTATTGTTGTACCATCACGGTGGTACATTTCAATAAAATTAACTAGTAGAAGATCATAGTGTTGTTGTAGGTTTGATTATCAAAACTATTTTATTTTTTTCAAAAACTCTTTGTAAATTTTGATTTTAATCCGGAAATTTGTTCAAATACCTTTTTTCTATTCCAAAAAGATCATTATTGGACTTTGTTTTGTCTCATTTAACTTTTAAATGGGTTCATAAATACAATTTAGTTCCTCAATTATTAAAGTTTTTTTAATTCATCTCTGAAATTAATTCAACCCATTAGTCCTCGCGTTTAGTTTAAATTTTGAAAAAAAAAAATTGATATCGTTGGAGGTAGGCCTCGTTTATAGAAAGAAATTTTCTAATTTTTTCATTTTTGGTTATATTTTGAAAAACTAATAAACAGAAATTCACTTTTTCATTAAAAAAAAAAAAAAGTTGTAGAGAAAGAAAAATGTTTTGCGGTCCAAGATTCATTGGAACTATATATTATAGGATTAATTTAAAACCAATAAAAAAGAAAAATATAAAAACCCCCTTAAAACTATCATGGGATTAATTTAAAACTATTTTAAGGATGGAGTTTTCAATTCTTTATTTTCACTCTGTTTTCCTCTCCACTTCCAGATGACCTGTGGACCACACTCTAGCTTCTGAGAAAGCAAGCATAGCCAGCCTGTATATTCCTCCTTATGGATAACCTCCAAAGTAATTGAGGGCACGTCATTGTTAGAAATTTGTTTTAAAAACTTGGTTAATAAATTAAAAGCAAAGTCCAATCACAGGGGATAAAATTTATTGGAAGTAATTTTTCAACAAAAATATTTTAATATGAATTATTAGTATGATTAAAATAAATTATGAATAAATAAAAAATTTATTTTAAAAAACCCTTGGTTGGTATTTTTTTTTTTTTAAATCCAAAACTCTCAATCTCACATTGAAAGAATAGAGGTTTTCTCCATAGCTTATATAGCAAGAATAAACCCCCCACGTAAATGTAAGACTAAAAACATTAAGATTTTGATGAGTAACGAAAACTCGAGAAGAAAAAAAAATGAATAAATGATGATGATAGTAATAATAATAAGTGTGATGCATAATAGAAGTTATAACCCCCATAAATAAATAAATAAGCATTGTTATGGTTAAAAATAAGAATTTTGAATTTTAGCTTAAAATTTATAACGTCAGCAAAACCAGTAACGGGTTTCAATGGATAAAAGAATAAGAAAAATAAGTAAATGATCCTAAAAAATAAAAAATTATTGTGGTAATGAATGGTAAGCTATAATAAAAGATAATACAAAGAAAAAGGGCAGGACTGATGATACAAACATCGGTTAAAAAAAATCAGTAACGTTATTGTGAAATGGTAATAAGTTCGGTAAAGAAATAAAAAATAAAAAAATAATTATATTTTTTAAAATGATAAAATGGTCTGGAGAGTTCGTAGGAATAATCGATATGATTTATGTAAGGATTAAATAAGAAAATTTGTCACTTATCGACTAGTTTTACGGTATCGAGTATAGATCTCAATTTGACTGTTATATCGGGCTGAAATTTTACAAGTAGACTACTGACATGTTGTTCTACCTTGGATTCAGATTTTAGAGTAATCAGCATTTGGAAAGGCTATATAAGATTGGCAGTAGTGGAACAAAATAAAGAAAATACCATGTAAACTTACTAATGACAATTTCATAAATAAGTGGAAAAATAGAAAAATTAAGTTCTTCCTCTCTTTATAACTGACGAGTTTGCTAGAAAAAAAAAAGAAGAAAAAATGAGAGGAAGAGAAAGCTTGAGTGAGGATAGAAAATTCAAGTAAAAAAACATGAAAGTGAAGATTGAATGAGTGATTCTAACTAAAAATTCTCAAAAAAAAAAGTAAAAAAAAAATAAAAGAGAGCAAGAGAGTTAGGGATTTAAAATAAGGTATCAATGAGAAAAAATGAAGAATATGAGAAAGAATGTGAATATTAAACTAGTTAACGAAGTGACACTTGATTCGGGTTCAAAACATTTAGGTAAGTTGTTTTTATGCAAAAGTTTCATGTTTAATTATGTTTTTGAAGTAAAACATAGAAATTCCTAAATTTTGAGGAAACTAGGGTTTATGAAATTGTTGAGATTGTGTAAAGTAGATGTGTTTCTTGTGGTAAATGATGATAATGATGATGATGAAAATGAGTTTAGAAAGTGTTATTGAAGAAAAATAAAATTATGGGAGATAAAAAGAGTTTAAGGAGTGTCTAGCCAAAAATAGGTAAAAAAAAAGAGAATTATGGAACTAAAGTGAATGTTCAGTTTTTGTATATATTTAGTATATGATAGTTTGTTGATGATGATTAGAATTGAATTAAATAAATTATCAAATTTCAATTGATTTTCTTGCTAGTATATTGTGAACTTGAATATATGTACAAATGTTGAAGGATTGTATTAGTGGGTTAAGATTTATAAATTAAGTTAGATAAACATGTTTAAGGAGAAATTTATGAACAATAAAAGATCGAATTATAGAGACCTTAATGAGATAAGTAATTTATAGTTATGCAATTAGTTTAATTGATTAGGAGTTTTTTTTTAATATTAATGTGTTTAGCAATAATGTGTTGGAAAGATTTTGGAACTTGGTGGTATGAAATGTGAATTACATGTTATGAGTATATTTTAGAATATGTAGAATAGAATTGTTGAAACAATTAACATGGCAAATGATTAACTTATTAAATTTTATTATATGTTAGTGTTAAGAATTACTAAGGAGGGAATCTAGAAAAATGGTGTCACGACCCGAATCCCGGGTCCATGACAGACACATAGGCAAGGTTCCCCTCCAAGGTTCCATGCCTATGCGAACCCAAACTTACACACAAACTTATCCTAACTCAATCAGAGTTCAACGCAGCATTAATAACAGAATCAACTTCATAATATAATTGAATTGTCTTAATACAAGAGTTAATATAATTCATAGTTTTGGAGCACTAACTTGATATAAAAGGAAGGTACAAATTACAACCAAAAAGCAGGTTCGGAAGGTTCAACAAAAGTAACCTACTATCAAGCTATAAGCCTGAAAAGAATAATAATGTGAGTTCAACAACTCAGTGAGTAGATAATATTCAATATACACGCGAGATAATATAACAATGAGAATTATATACAATTATGGCTCTAGGTTCTTATATGAAGGTTTCTCAAATAGGTCATAACAAGAAGATCAACTGGTAATGTTCGTCAGAAAATCAAAATGCAATGAGCATGAGGCTCCGTACTGTGGGATGATCAGTCCACACAGGTTGGTGACTCCCCCGACCAACTAGGGTTCAGATACGATGTGCACAAAGACTAACACTACC
>Ga0325410_1000373_pt1 | contig 45898 bp, 36 predicted proteins | sample PopdelMetagenome_16_FD_206182 | JGI IMG/M metagenome (GOLD analysis project Ga0325410, IMG submission 206182) | Populus deltoides microbial communities from Bellville, Georgia, United States - Xylem-PdIQD-R3 | ecosystem: Host-associated > Plants > Phyllosphere > Stem > Wood/Secondary xylem...
TTTCAATGTTGCAATATTGATTAATTAAAATAAAAAAAGTTGGAAAAAAAAGTTTCTACAATTTAATTTTTGAAATCTTAAGTTAATAAAATCAATTAAAAAATAAGTCACATTTTAAACTTTTGGGAATTGGTGCAGACTGATTGTTATAGGTTGGAAGAAGTTGTATTTTTTTTTTTACCGAGGAAAACCTGATTTAATTGCAATTTGAACTGTAAATCATGCTTGAATGTTGTTGGTTCAATCTTTGTTACTTAACCCATCTTTGGTTATTTTAGGTAATGTTTGGTCTTCGAAACATAAGAGATAAAAACAATGGGATCAGAGATAATACATTTTCTTACTATTTCTATAATTCATCTAAAAAATTATTCTATTTATTTTATATATTTTTTTTAAAAAAATCTTAGAATAAGATAAAAATTTAATTTAAAGCTAATTAATATATTTTTACAATTAATTTACTTGATAGATAGATAATGAATAAGATACATATATTATCAAATCAACTCAAAATTAAACTTAAATAATCTAACATATATAGATTTATATCATATAAATTTATGTATAATATTTACATTTTCTGAATAAAATAAAATGTATACATAATTTATTTTACATTAAATAATAAATAGTGGTAGAATAATGAATTTTATACATATTTAAATATAAATATCCGATTTTTTTATGTGTTGATAGGCATTGAGCACAATAAGAAAACCTATTTCTGAGTTCCCATTGTCAGATGCCCTACATAAAACCCTAACAAGCAAGGAAAACACAAAGGTCTATTTTAGTAATTTCACAATATACAAGATACTTTCTCTAATTGTATTGTCTGCGTCTCTTTCACAAACGAAACCAAAGCCACAGCAACAAAAGCACGAAGGTGGAGAGAAACCTGTTCGGCTTTCCTCACGGTCTCATTCCTAAATTTCTCAGGAAAAAAAAAGCCCAACCTTTTTCCAAATATTTTTTTAATTAATCCGAGTAAAATTTTTCGAATCCGCAAGAACCCTATTTTTTGAATGGTTTACACGGTGGATTCATCAAATTCTCCACGATTTCCAAGGGACGGCGTGAGAAGTTCTCAAAGGAGAGAGAAGTCGTCATCTCCAAAATCAGAAACCGTAAGCGGTGAGGCTGAATCGATCAATTCTATGCTGGAGCAATCGAATGATTGGGCGGCGATTGAGAGTTCGGACAGTAAAAAGGGCAATGCAGGTAAGGCAAAGAAGCCGGCTTGGAACAAACCAGCATCGAATGGTGTAGCTGAGATTACTAGTCCTGTTATGGATGCAACTTCATGGCCTGCTTTATCTGAATCCACTAAGCCTTCTCCAAAACCATCGCCTGCTGAATCATCCTCGAAGATTGTCTCTGATGGATCAATACCCACTTCTCAGGTTCTGGGTTTTTACCTGTTTCTTTTATTTTTGATAAAATTTAGGGAACAAAGACGAAAAGAACGTTTTTTTATTTTGTTTTGTTTGCGTTAGTGAAATAGATAGTAGCCCGGTGTGGGCTCATTAGATTTATGGATAATAAAAGAGAATTAAATTTTTGTAGTTTTGAAGAGAGTTTAATTGAATTTTGTTTCCATGTGTTGTGTATTAGGGACCGGTGATAGCGAATTCACCTAAGAAGCAAGGTAATAGTAATGCAAAATCTATCTCGGCAACAAACCATACAATGCCAGTTCGGCAAAGGCCTGTGAGGCGTGGCAGTGGTGGTGGTAGTGGAAGTAGTTCAGGAGGTGGACATTCACAAAACAGTTTTACTCACCCTCCGCCGCCGCCGCCGCCACCACCATTTCCTATTTTTCCAATGCCTCCCAATGGTTTTACTAATCTGGTACCAGCTATGCCAGATCAATCTCCCAGAGAAACTCTATACAGAGGGAATAACTGGGAACCTAGACCAATTGGGGGTTTTGTTCCTCCGCCGCCTGTGGTAAGTGAACACCGACGCCCCTCACGAAGAGGCAACTTTGGCCAGCCACCTGGAGATGGTTCCCACCGTAATAATTATGTTGGCAGACGTGAACAGGACCGTGGACATCATGGAAATTCAAGAGATGTTCATGTGCAGCAACAGAGAGCTCCTACAAGGGGCTTTCCTCGGCCTTCAGCGCAAAATAGTGGTACATTTATTCCTCCCCAGTCTGTGAGACCATTTGCAAATCCCATGGGTTATCATGGTAGGCTCCTCTCTCCTTTTTCAATGGACACCTGTTTTGTTTTATTGTGGATTGGCAACTACGATTCATTTCTCTTTCAGATATGCTATTTATTCCGCCTCCAATAACCTTGGAACCTTATCCGGTTGTGCCACACATTCAATCACCAACAATGCTGATGCCTATTCCTCAACCTCTACCTTTATTGTTACTAAATCAGATAGAATACTATTTCAGGTATCATCATATTGCGAGTGTCTTATAAGGGCAACTTTTAAGCTTCATAAGATCTCTCTCTTCTATAGCTTCTTGAAAACTCAACTAAGAACTCCAATTGTGGTTTGCTTGTTTGCAGCGATATGAATTTATCAAAAGATGGTTTCTTAAAGTCAAAGATGGATGATGAAGGTTGGGTTCCTATTACTTTAATAGCGGGCTTTAATCGAGTAAGTGAACACTGATTGATGAGCTTAAGGGTCACGATCTTTGTCCTTGGGTCCACTTATGCCATATGATAAGTTTAATTTTGTCTATCTTCTCTTATATGACACGTTTTCCTATTTAAAATTCCCTGATTGTAAAACACCATCCAATTTAAGGGGAACTTGATAGTTCTTGTTTGTTCATTTTCTGGAAACTTTTCACCCTACCATTGAAAATTAGCCTGGCCTTTCTGATCTGATTATAAAATTTAAAGTCTTAATTTTAAAAATTAACAAGCTTGAGAAAGTCCTGGAAAACATTGAAGATCTAGATTCTTGAATTGATGGGTATTAATAAAATTATGTAAAACCCAAGATATTGCTGTTAAAAGATATGGACTTTGTGCATGAAAGAGTTCCTAGATCAATCTTTCATGCATTAAGTTCTCTCAGTATAATTTTTTTTTGGCTTTACAATTCATCTGTCATGCAGTTATATACCCTTTTATTTTAAATCTTACAATTTTTTATGTAATTTCTGCTTCTATCCATGTTGCTGTGTTGAAGATGGTGATTATCTACTTTCACTAGATTTTTCCTTTTGTTTTCCTTGACATATACTCTCCTTATGGTTATTGATGAGCGTGTTTCACCACAACCCTGGACTAATTTTTTAATAGTTTTTTCATCAATGTGTTGTTGAAGCAGTATCTTGGGTGTTTATTTCTTTGTGATTGTATTGCTTGTAGTGGCTAAAGCTGATCAAACTAGGTTCTGCCAATGTTAGTTGATAGAACTCAATTCATCTCAATATATATATATATATATATATATATATATATATATAGTTTCCATTGATCTCCATCAATTTCTTTGTTCCCTTTCATTCTTTCCACTTTCTTGAACTGTGGTGCTGGAACTCTGCCTTTGTAATATGAACAAACAGTGGTCTGGGTTATTTATTTGCTTAGCAGCATCTTAGTTGCATCTTTCAATAAGACTTAATGATATGGAGGTGTGAGAAGAGGTAGATTCATCAAAATCAAGGTGTGTTCGGAAAAGTGAGAAATTATTCTTTATTGTTCTGTGTAATGCTACTACATTGATTTTTCTCCTGATTTATATATATCAGGTGCTGATTTTCTGGGAATATCTAGGCAATAGAATCAGATACTTTTCATGACTGATCTTATATATCATATAATTGGCTATCAATTGTTGTGCCAACCAACCTCAAGAGGCAGGTTGTTATATATGGCATTGGATATAATTGCCATTTAGGGCATGGGAGTAGAATTGTGGAATGGATTGCTGGATTATGGGGAGCAACCGGTGTTTGGTCATTAGTAATGACTGAGTTTGCTCAGTAAATTCTCTCCAATTGTCTGGTCATCAAAAGTTTTGAATGCAAGTGTAACTAGCTTCCTGTTGGGAAATGGAGTTAAAAGAGATTTCTGATGGTCATTATAATCCAATTAAAAGAAATATAAAGGAAAATGGGAAGGATAACTGCTGTATTGAATTACTTGTGTAAATCAATTCCTTGTGGTGATTTTAAGAATTGGAATTAGTTTGTTATGACATGTTAAATGTTGAGCAAAAGATGGTAATGGTTTAGGACTTTGGCTAAATATAGAGAGCTTTTAAGGTTCATGAATAGATGGAGTGTGTACTATCCAAGTAAGTGTTTTTGAGCTATATTATGCTATAAGAAGTGCTTCATCTTGTAGCTTTAAACTCGCTAATACTTCCTGCTTCCCAATTCATTCACTTCATGCTTTCAGTCAATTGGCCATTGGTGTTTTTTCCCTTAACATTGGGGTTGAAGCATGATGACATGGATTGAGGTGCCTTCTGAAGTTGGAAATTTTTTTAGCACTCACCCATATTGGGCATTTGCTAGCTAAGATCAATTGGGAGTTATCTTTTGAACTTTTGTAAATGTGAGGTTGATACTAGTTGTTCCATCCTCTTGCATCGTCGTTTGACCTTTGTGACCCGGTCCTTTGTAATTCACAGGTCATGAGCTTGAGATGTTCTTTGATCAGAGGTTGAACTTGGTGCTTGTTATCTTCAATATTGTACACTTCACCAATCCTACCTCTCTTCCTTGTCTCATTTTTGGCTGTCTTATGGGGAATACTGAAATGGATGTATTATGGGGCATTCTGTGCTGTGATGTCCTTGTTGATGTTTGCCTGGTCTTTTAAGAGTATCATTCATTGTGATCCTACGTTGAGAAACTGTAGATAATTTTTATGTGGTATCATGGGCCATAACTGATTTGTTTTTCATTTTTTGACATGGAAGACTCTGAAAATGCAAGATATGGTTTGCATAAGAGAATAATTTGTTGTGACTGAACTTAAAACATTCTTTGTCTGGTTCCTCGTATTATGCCCCTTTCCTGTATGAACTTGAACTGTTCAGCTTTTAGAACCAGCTGTTCAACTTTTGTATACTTTTTTGGAGTTTCTTAATTCACTAAAGAGATCATTTATTTGTGCTAATCTTTGACGACAGCAATCTGTTCGAGTGGGGTTTTATGGTGGCAGTCCTCTTAAGTTGTCCTGCTTTATATACCTTGACCTGTCAGGGATATTTCTTTGCAGTAACTTCCTGCTAATAGGTGGTGGTTATATTATTATCAAATTTGTGGTTTTCTGTGCTATTATATCTAGCCTTGATATTTTCTCAAAACAGTGTGGGGATTGTGTCTGAATAAAAAATTAACCATGGTTTGCTTTTAGATCCAATTCGTATTTTATTTCATCATTTCTGAATAAAAAATTGTCCATTTTGAATTTAGATTTACTTCATAATAGATGGTTATGATTGCAAACCAACTTTATTTTATGCCCATGCTTCTGCAGGTTAGGATTATGACAAACAGCATCCAGTTTATATTGGAGTGCTTGAGGACTTCAACTTTGCTTGAAGTACAGGTACCTTCATTTTAATCCATTAATATTTAACTTAACCATCTGATGAATGTGGCAATATTGTACTTGAAATTTGTTAATGTTGATTGCGAAGTGTCTAATATTTGAATTGATCGTGATTTAGCATGCAAGAAGTGCCTTTGCCATTATTTAAGATTTAAATTAATATCATTTTCTACTGTTTGATTTGAATGTAATATTGAAATTTAATCCAGGATGACAAAGTGAGGAGGCGTAATGATTGGATGAATTGGCTGCCTAGTTCTACACTGCCTCGCACTGATTTGGGCTTTCAGTCCTCTGGTGTATCAAGTTCTGATACTCTGACAACATCGTTTCAAAAGATCTCAATGGAGGATGTGGCTGCTGACCAAGATAGCACAACAGCCAAGACATGTGAGTTAACTATCCAGGCAGGAATTTCTCATCAGGAGGGTGCTGCAGGCACCAGTTCAAGCTTTTGAACTGAAACGATCATTCTATGCAACCACCGAATATGCAATCATTTTAAAAAGTAGTACACATGTTTCTCTGGACGGAAGGGGAATGTTCCCTGGAAGGTGAGGAGCAGCGCCTTTAGTTTTACCTTTTCAATTGTCGTGCCTGGTTTTGACAGAGTTTGACAAGGCGCATTGCGCGTAGAGCAAAACAAAATAAGAAATATATAGATATTTATTTTAGGATGGTAACTTAGCAGTTTATAAGATTTTTGGTTCCTGTATAGCTTGGTTTTGGTGTGGATGATTTCCCTCCCTTTCTTTTCTTTATTATTTTTTTTTTCATTTTTTGGTAGCAGTGGTCAGTCACACCCATTATGGCGAGAATTCTAGCTATTCTCTCTCCACTACCAAGCAGCCTGCTATAACACCTATTTTCTTGCTAATGAACTTGATTTATAGTGCATTTTACGTGGTTGGTGTGATGTTTTTGCCTCTTGATATATTCCCCAGTTATAGGCATGGGTTGTATCTCCAGTTCAAAACCCACATACTTTTTCGAGTATGGAAAATTTGCAGGGAGCCTGCTGCATGGTGGCACAGGCACACAAGGGATGGGAGTAGGCCCGCTCCATGTCCAGACTGCCGTCCCACCTCCATGTAAGACGAGCGTGTCTGCAGTAGCCAGATCCTTTTAGAGACGGGGAGGGCAGCAGCCTCCCCTAGGATTTTTAATTTTTAATTTTTAATTTCCAATATTTGTGCATTTACATCCTTTTAGTTTTCATATTATTCAACTCAGTCCTTGCGTCCCAAAATCTACTCGCAACTGGATACTTGATTTCGATTTTTTCTTCATTTCTTCAAAGCTAAAAGTCTCTATGTCCATGTGCATAGATATATATCAAACATATTAGTTTCAAGCAACAAGATACCCATTTTTCAAAATAGTTTTTCCTTTTTCCAATTAAAATGTAAAAGTAATATTTGTACACTCAAGTGTCTAAGACGATCATGATCATAACAAAAAAATTGATAATTTAACTTATTGATCTTCTATTTATATGATTAGAATTAAGTGCTAACTCAAGCTTGGCACTATATTACTATATTTCTAGTCATGTTCTTGACTTTACTAAATTCTTGTTCAGGATCCACCACTGCATGCCTCATCTTATTCTTGTGTGCTTGCCAGAAGCTCCAACAATACTCTTAAAATTACGATGATGATATATGGTTGAAATTATATTTTGTTCTAATTATAATTTTAAAAGTGTTTGATTAATTTATACGTCATAGTTTTGTATGAGCACCGCAAAAATTTCTTTTGAAACTTTTTTTGTAAAAAAGAGAGAATTTATAATTTTTTCTTAAATCTACTATTTTAAATCATAACGGTAAAAATTATTATTATATCAAACACATGTTAACTACAATATTTTTAGGGTTTTTTCTTCCATTGCTTGATGTTACCATGACTTTTGTAAATATTAATTAATTTCCTTAAATTGAGTTTCATAAATAAAAGTGTAGTGATTGATTTTTTTTTTAACAAAAAAAGTGAGATCACTAATAACTTATTCAGTATATGACTCTCTTCAGGAATTATGATGTGACCGTATAAGTGATTGAATAGTGTAATATCACAAATTTCTTACATGATTTTGGTCATATATAATTTATTTTTTGAAATATTGTAAAAAAAATAACTTATTTTTGTGTAAAACCAATGCTGATTAAGTTTACTTTATAGGTTAACCTACAATCAATTTAAAACTCAAATAAAACCTAGTTTAATTTTTATTTTTTTTAAATGACATTATTTAACTTCAAAAAATATTAAAACAATCAAGTTAATCCAAGCAACTCGTAACAAGAAATGGAAGGTTTTATAACTATTTAGTAAAAAAAACAAGAAAGAACAAGAAAAAGTGAAGTCATCAATAACTTAAGTCATCATTGTAATAAGAAAATTGAAAGAATGAGCATCAAAGTGAAAAAAGTACTAAAAATAGGTGACGGGTTCAAAGTTACTATAAAAAGTTTACTTAATTTTTACAAAGGCAATTGCTTGAAATCAGAGGTAAAATTATAAAAAAAAATCAAAGTTTAGGGTTAGTATGGGGTTAAATTGAAGAAATTCACAACTAATAACCTTTTTGAAAAATGCACTAAGCTTCGTGAACTTAATTCAGCTGAAGACAGGGGTGAAATTGAAGAAATTAAAAATTTAATGTTCAATTGATGGTCAATTTGAATAAATCCAAGACCAAGGATCAAAATAAAAAAAACATTAAAATTCAAGGTTGATGTTGAAGTTTGGCAGGGAAAAAATTGCATGAAATTAAAAGTTTCAGACCAATTAGGAATGCAATTAAAAGAAATTATAAGTCGAGGGACTAAATTAAACTTTAATCAAATCCCTAAAATTAAAACCTTAAAAGCCAAAATGACATTGTTTCATTTAAGTGAAATAACACATATTAACTAAAACAACCTTATTTTGACCGAACAGTACAAAAAAACCCAAATAAACGAGGTTTATTCTAAAAGCATTGTTATTTTTTGATGTTAATGATTGTCTTCCTAGAAAGGTGACTATATACCTAGAAAATCCCAAAGAACAAGAATGATGACTCCACTAACTCTAAGATTAAATTTATAATTTTATTATACATCAAAATATGAAATGCCTGAAAAAATCATTGATCGGAGCTAAATAATTTTGTACTTTTAAGAGTAGCAAAGTAATTTTATTATACATCAACATGATATTTTATAACAAAACCTCTAAACAATTATCAAATAACAAATGAACTAAAGAAAACCATGATAAATAGTTTTTTTAAAAGTAAAATTATCATTTTACTATTACCACTGACGATGAATAAAAACATATTTAGGCCCCGTTTGTTTGCTGAAAAGTAGTTTTTTTTTTTAAAGTGAATTTCAGAAAAGTAAATTATTTTCTAATGTTTAGTAGTGTAATGAAAAATAAGTTGGAAAACACTTTCCAGTGTTTGGTTATGTTATGGAAAATGAGCTGGAAAATAACTTATTAATATTTTATTTTTTTCAAGTTTATTAAAATAATGAGGAACAAATTTTACAAATTAAAAAGTTGAATGAGAATGAAATTGAAAAAAAAATATAATTTCATAAATTATCTCAAATAAAATAAAAAATAATAAAAATAATATAGATCAAATCTAAAAAATAAAAAAATTAAAAGATGAAAAAAATAAAATAATAATAATTAACATTTCATAAATTATTTCAAATAAAATAAGTAACAATCAAAAGAATGAGGACCAAATTTGATAGATAAAAAATTTTAATTAAAAAATAATAAGAAAAAAAAAATAACAATTATAAAAATAAGAACCAAAATTAATATAAAAATTAAATTCTAATAGATGAAATTGAAAAAAAAATATTCAATATATATATATATAGGAATTAAAAGTTTGAGGACCAAATTTGATATAATCAGCAAATAATATGATATTTTTAAATTATTCACAATTTCCGGAAATTGTTTTCCGCCCAAAATAAAAGGAAAACACTTTCCTGAAAATCAAGATAAATTTTTCTTTGATAAAAAAATGTTTTTCATTAATCAATTTTTCTAATAACAATTAAATACAAAAAAATTTAAAATTTTTTAAAAATAACTAATTTTAAAGAAACAAACACGTTCTGAAAGACAAAAACGATCCGCTTTATAGCTGTTCTTGTAATTTTAGTGCAGGAGTGGTGGATATAAGAGGTTAGTGGGCTAATCTATAGAGCCGTCCTGAATCATAAATGTGGAGAGCCAGCCCAACCTCATAGTTTTTGGTTGTCAGATTGGCACAAGGTCCCCGGGCTACCCTTGATCGGGAGTAAGCACTGATGTGATGACACGAGTTTAGCAACGAAGTCAGAAATCATCTGAGCACAAGCGCCTCCACTAGTTAAGGCAGGTAGATATGGGGAATCGAGTAATTTAGATTTATGGGTTTTTGTACAGACATCACTTTGAAAAGACTGTCAGAGAGAGAGCTCCACCTATGAGTGTGAACATTACTGTTGAAGAAGATATTGGCTGGATTTTACTTGGAGGATTAGCAAAGAGATTGAAACGTGGTTGAAACGTGGCTTTTGTGGGGGCATGGAAACTAGCTTTTTTAAGCTTTTCCCTTTGAACCTGCCGATCACTGTAACCAGCACCAAAAGAAATGTCAAAGCTTGTCGTTTAGCAGATAGAACAATCGCTATATTCTACCGAGCACTAGCAAATGGCCATTCCGGGAGCATATATATATAATGCTCCTTCGTAGATGTTTTCATGTTTTTTGAGGCCATCTTGTCATCGTACAAGCATGGCTCTTTTATGGCTAGAACATGATCACCATTTTCATTCTCAATCATCATATTTCACGTGATTCCTGTACCATAGACCGGAATACAATGGATGGTGTTTTTCTCTTTTAGCTAGTTTTTTTTTTTTTTTTTCCTATCATTGATTTCAATTGCTAGATCTATTCTTAGATCAGTTTGTATATAGTATATCATGACTAAATTCTTTTGAAATCAAACATCAAACACGGGATTGGAACAATTGGCATAGAGTTAGTGGATGATTATTTTCTAGATACCATCATTGCTTTTTTTCTTTTTTCTTTTTTCTGGGAAAAGAAGTTCACGGCCCGTGAACCTTCTACCTCGATGCAGCATTGTTCCGTCAAAGTTTTCATCAATTGCAGAAAATTCCCCACTCCTGCCTCTGATTGGAGCCTAGGATGTGTCTCAGTCTTAGTTTGGCTTCTTTTAGAACCAACTAACGATCATCATCTTGGTAAGCTATTACCTCAAATATTAGCTAATGAAATGCGAGCCTCTTCTCTGGCAGATTCCTTCTTTTGCCTCTCAGCTTACATGGCAGTTGCCGCTGAAAACCCCACTTCCCTTCCGACTTGCATGTGTAACCACTATATTCATCCTCCCAGCCTCTGTTTAATACAAATCGAAAATTGATGACAGGAGGGACCAAATGTCTTACAATATCCATAATCTTCTCCATAATATCAGGTCTGAGTTACTGTTAACCTAAATAACCTATAAATTGTTCGCAGTCGAAACTTGGAAATAATTGAAATACACTTCCATTCTTTTCTAAACTAATCAAAAGTGCTAAACAAAAAACTACTGTTTTGAGATTTCTGAGCACTCGTGAAGGAATCAACCTCCCTGGGCACAAGAAAGTGAAAGAACGAAAGGGACAAGAGAAGCGTGAAACGTTGTCTCCCTGTACCTCCCGTCTCCTCTCCTGTGGTACGTCTGCCTAATGATATAGATTGTAGACCTATATATCACTCTTTCACCTCTTTATTTACTTATCTGATATCTGTATGTCATCTGTTAAGGGAATAAAGGCACCACCAAACATTATCGTCCTTTTAATCCAATAGAGTGGAGTGGCAGACGATAGTCTTGTTTTGACCAAGAGAAAAAAAAGGAATCCTTAGTGCGTTTTATATGCAGATGTGACTGGGTTGGGATGAATTGTCCAGGTATCATAGAAAATTGGCATGGGAGGAGACAAAAAAAACTGGCTTTTGTCTTAATCCATGTGTGCTTTTTTCTTATTACACACTCTACTTCAATGAGCACTACATGTCTTTCATAGAGGAATTGCTTTTACGTGTAAAACATAAACTATCATCAGTCTTTATGAAAATTTCGTAGGGGTGGGTTGTCTTCACATATCTTTTCTAAAATTTTCCTTTCTTTCCCAAACATGTCATCCTTTTTGCCCCCACATTAGTGATTATGAACCACAATTGAATTTCATGAATGACCTATCTAATTAACTATGACCAGATGCTATTATACACCCGCACATTTTGCACCCCTCATTACCTAGAAAAACCTAAAACATAGATATTAAACCTCATTCCTCGTACCGAACCCCTGACTTTGGAGGTTAATTTGTTAGTTGCTAATCTAAAATCAGACTAAAATCAAGTTTTATTTTAACCCAATCAAACTTAAATAAAATCCATTAAATTATAAGATTGATTCAATCAAATCCGTTCAGACCTCGATATGAGACCAGACGCAATCAAATTTAAGGATATTTTTTTTTTAATTCTAGTTCAAAATAATATCATTTTATTTGAAAAACACAAAATCATGTTATTTTAGGTTATCCCATGAACACAAAATCCTAGCCTTGAATCTTGTTAAACAATAGGCCGGGTCCTCTAAGGAATACGAAAAGCATCGTAGTTGGACCCAGCTAGTTAAGATTTTGACAGGCATATAACCATTTACGCGCACGAGCACTGGTCAGCAAATGACTGCTATCGGATACCAATCCTTTTGATCCCAAATGATTATATAAAGCTTAGCTTCTACTACCAATCAGAGTTTAACCAGTCCGGGTTTGAACTCAGGACTCGGTAGCTAGGGCGTTTGGTTACATCGAGCCAGCAGGCTAGTGTCACCCTCTCGAAGATCATTAAAGCAGCTTGCTCTTGTCAGAGGGAGGAGTTAAATAACCTGGAACTCAATTTTAGCTAGCCTGGCTGGCTATCAAGAGTCTCTGCACACAGGCGGCTATGTCAACCTAAGCACAGCAGTATGCATCCACGTCATCAGTAGGTCCGATCCCGGGAACTGGCAGCCTTTCAAGCTTGCCAAACTGATTCTTGTGTATTAAAATCAAGTTTGAAAGTGCTGCGCTATTGTAGTATTACAGACAACTATAGATGTTTGCTTTCTCAAGTTTTGCATTATAATAGCCTTTTCGACTGAGGCTTGAAAAAAAAACAAATCTAAAAAAATTATAAATTATAGTTTTTAATTAACTAGAATTTTAAAAAAGTTTTAAATCTATGATTAAAACAAAAACACAGAAAGCACAACACCATGCCACAGAACACATTTAATAAAGCACAACTAGGCGACCCACCTCGCTTGTCTCTAGGGCTCGCCTTATCTTCTTCTCCAAATAAGATAAAAATCTGAGGAAACATTGGTCGACAGATGAAGCTGTTCATGACAGAATCCTCAACCATGCTTCTTTTGGGATCGATCCTAACACTGTTTAGTGGAAAGAAAGCTGGACGTGTGGATAAGACGGAGAGAATGAGCTATTTTTCCATCTAAACAAAGAAAAAGAAATCTCCCGTTGCTATGTCTTATATGGTAACTACTAGTTCCATTCTAAAAATGATATCTTGAATCTCTGTTCCAGGATCGTTATAATAATAGAGGTTTCTTCAGATTGGTTTCAAATAATCATGGGGTGTTTTTTTTTCCTTAAAACAAATAGAAAAAACTTATATAAAAAAAAGATTCTGTTTCCAAAAATATAAAAAGACAAACTTTTTGAAAACCAAATAATGGTTGGAAGAAAAAAAAACTTGAGATACTGTTGTTGGTTTTGTTTTTTTCTTTCTCAATAATAGAATCCAAACAAATAAATTTTTTATTTCTATTTTCAAAAAATTGAAATAATAATAGAAAATAGAAAAACAAACGATACCGGACAATCATAAATGAGTGGATTGATGCTTATTTTTCTCCATCATCTAATCCTTTCATCTGCTCTCTCAGTTCTTCACCATTACTCATCCTTTCAGCCAAACAAAAAGGAAAATAACACATCATCCCCCACTACCTCCTGTCATGGCAAGTTGAGCAATGGCTGAGGCAATAACTTGCACTGTGATTTGCCAATTGGAGAGCCCTAAAATTGATTCGGCCGCATTCTATCCAGGGTAGTAAAAAAGTTCCTTGTGCTTCTCATCTTGAATATTTTTCTTATTTTGATAAGGAATCTGTACTGGCCTTGTGGCCATCCAGAGGAAGAAGATTGGTACAATTATGGATGATTGTACATGTTCCATCATGTGTCATATCAAGAAAAAAATGAGCATATAAATTATTCAGAATTTATTAATATTTTTTCCAACAACAATAGATTAAATTATTATTCAGAACTGTTTTTAATCTTTATTAACGTATTGATCCAACATGGCAATTTAATTGTGAACTCGAAATCTCTGTCTCTATACTTACTAATAGGAAAGAATAACATCATGGCAGTTTTGATGTCAATGTATTAAAATCAATAAGAATAATCAATTAATGCACTTTCGTTGTCATGGAAAACTCTTTTATAATTTATTAAACCCGATCTGGAGATCCAATCAACTTGAATGGTTATTTTTAATAAGTTGATTGAAACAAAAATTGTTTTTTTAAATTTTAAACGCAATGCTTAAGGATAAATTTAGAAACAAATTAATAACAAAAAAAATCTCAAAAGATTAAAAAAAAAAATCATTATTTTAGTCCATAATAAATCCTTTTTCACCGTAAAATGAAATATTTATTAGAGGTGTCATTGCAAATGTTGAATTATCAGTGTTGTTGTTTTTTATAATGTTTCTACCATTGTATGATTAAGGTGTTGTTGTTATGAAACTTGGTTTGTCCTGCTTGTTACCGGTTTTAATTTGCTGTTTTCAAGAGGACATACCATGTGTAATGTGTCCCTGTTGTGTTGGTTGCTTACGTATGGGTTGTCAAAGACTTGTAGTTGCGTACCCTATAACAAATATTTTCTTTACTTTTATTGCAATTGCTGAGAATGCTTTTAAGTTGTTATTTATTGTAGCCTATTAAACATAAGACTATTAGGTGAAATAATTAGGTTTTAAATGTTCGGTAGATTGTTGTTGTAATGTATGTTCACAGGAGTTTCATTTCCTGCCTATATAATTCAGCATTTTAATAAAGTAGAACACATCACTTTGAACTAGGGCTAAGCATTTTCGGTTCGGTTCGGTTTTGGACCAAAATAAACAACTAAACCAGTTTTTTTAGTTTTGGAACCGAACTGAACTGAAAACCAGTTCAAACCGATTAATTTCGGTTCGGGTTTTTTCCCTTCCAAACCGATTCAAACTGAAATTACTCCGGTTGAGTTTTTTCTGGGCATTTTTCAACACTTCTGTTTTGTACTTGCTTTCATTTTCTAGAAAATCAACTTCAATTTTTGTTTTGATAGATCCTTGCTCAGAAGTTAAACCCAGCAAAAAAATACACAAAACAAAACAAAAAAGATATCCCTGGCTGTGACTGCTTTCTTTGCAGTTAGGTTAGCTAGTCCGTTCTTTCCTGTTCTTCAAGCCCAATGAGCTTAAAGTGCTGTTACACCCCTTCAATTAGAATAGATCTTGATTTAGTGTCCTTTCTTTCTGGGTTTTGGAATTTCCTGAAAAGTGTGAAATAAGAGTGGTTAGAAGTAGGAATCGTTGGAACTAGATGAAAGCCTAGGATAGCCTCAAGAAGCGATGTCAAACACTACTTACAAAATTTTGTAATAGGATAACCTCAAGACTGGAATTCTTAAACCTTTCTTTGCATATTCCCGCGTCGTCTAAGATGAGAGATGAGAGACAGAGAACATGGAGGAGAAGGAAACAGATTTGAGAGATGAGAGATGAGAGATGAGAGGCAGAGAGCATGGAGAAGAAGACAGTTTTGACTCAGAGAGCATGGAGCATGGAGAAGAAGACAATGCACAAAACTTTTGAGAGATGAGTGGCAGAGAGAAGGGAGAGGAGGCGGCTGAGAAAGTGAGAATAGTGATTTAAGTTTAGGGTTAGAAAATATGTTATTTATACTCTTTTTTTTTCAAGAGCCAGCTTAGTTGAACCGGGCCGGTTCGGTTCGGTTCAATCGGTTTCAGACTTTAAAAACCGAAACCGAACCAAACCGGAAATATTTTATGATTTTCTAATCGGGTTTTTTTTACGGTTCAGTTTTTTTGGTTTTTTTTTTCGGTTTTCTCTGTTTTTTGGTTTTTTTGCTCACCCCTACTTTGAACATCATTTATGGTATAACTCATCTTCTTTAACTCTCTTAAGGAATTTTCATTAAAGTATATCAGCCGACATCTTTTGTTGTAGTAAGTTGTTTTCCTTTCATTATATATTCTTGCTTTAGGTACATGAAATTTCATAATAACAATATTGTAAGTTTCAGCACAAAAAAATATAAATTATTGCCTGATTACATATTGGTTTTAAGACACATATAAAATGTTTAAGGTTTTTGGATGAGATGGCTTTTAATGTATAGATATGTTTTGATAAATAAATGAAATTGGTTAGAATAATGTACAAAGTGTATTTTTGTTCTAAATTTAAAAGGGGTTAATAAAAATTAAAAATTATATTTGTTATACAAGTAATGAGATTTATTAAAGGTGTGAAGGTAGAGCTTGTAACACCTCCACATTTATAAAAACAAATAATATGTTATTCTTTGATTATAATTATTTAATTTAAATTATGGATATGGATATAAATTGGTTTAATGACCTTTTTGACGGAGATTATGAAAATGTCATGAACAATGTCACTCAATATGTTTCACATGGCTGTAGTGGTAGGAATAATGTAAGGCTTATCGGTTATAGTAATGGTGATGCTAATGAAAAATGTCATGAACAATGTCGTTCAATATGTTTCACATGGCTGCAGTGGTAGGAATAGTGTAAGTCATATGGCTTCTAGTAGTGGTGATGCTAATGATAGCAATTGCAAGTAATGATGACGATGACAATAACAATGATGACAGTAACGAAGACGATGAAGGTGATTCATTTTGGCGTAGAGAATTTGATCTTTGAAACTAGTATTGTGCACAGTAGGTGCACTTGCAATGTATTGCAATTACTACATCTATAAAGAGCCCTATATGATTTTGTACAACACAGGAATATAGTGGTCGAATGAAATTTTAAATGGGTATTGGGTATATTATGTAAATATGTTTAAGATGAATGCAATGACATTTCAGAATCTTTATTTTGAATTAGAAGTACAAAATGAACTAAAATTGTTAAGGAGGATGAGTGTTATAAAGAAAGTTGGCATGTTTCTTTATATTTTAACGTTGAGTGCTTCTAATAAGAAGATCCATGAGAGATTTCAACAATATAGTGAAACCCTGAGTAGGTATTGCAATGAATTTCTGAAGGCTATGTGTTTGCTAGTAGTTGAAATTATCAAACTAGTTGATCCAAAATTTTTAACTACACCACGAGAAATCACCATGAACCCGAGATATATGCCACATTTTAAGAAAACATTGAATATTATTAGTGATTGAATATATTTGTTGTTCCAGTTTCATTATATAATTCATTTCGAAGTTAACTTACAATAACTAATTTAGATTATTTTTTTCGAATTGTATAGTAACAATTAATGACTCAAATGTTTGTACTTGTGTGTCATAGGAAAATCAAATACCTAATTTTATGCCATAAGATTTTTATGTGATGTTGTTCTATGATCACAAACATATAGAGGCAACATGACTTCTTATATGGATTGTGTTCATGATGAAATTGCTTAAGTTTGATGAGAGAATTGTGGAATTTTTAAATTTACAAGTAGGTAATCTTAAATATGTATTAATTGTTCAATGTCATGTTTGGAAGAAATTAATATTTTATTTAGTCATTTCATGTCTAACCACAATCTTAACTACAATTTTAACTAAACATTAATGACATGCTTTGGATGAAGAAACAATTTGAACCATAATTTTTATCAAACAAATAATTCAGATATGCTAGCTATGTAAAAAAGTAATTTTTTATAAATTATTTTTCTCTAATTACAACCATAGAAGCAACACAACACCACACATAATCTGAAGCGATTTTATTTATTTTTCTTAATTTTAGTTTAATTTTTTAAAAAATTGGGTGTGAAAAATGTTAATTTGAATTTGTTTTGTATCAGAGTTAATTTGTATTTAAAATTTCGATATATATACACAGTAGTACATTTATGAAGAGAACCAAGTCAATCAGAAAGAAACATCATTTCATCCCCTGTTACTCCTAGTGCTGTTTTCCCTGTCAAAGCATGTGGTCATCGCCAGGAGCAAATATTGATAACAACAACACGAGCAACAGTAAAGTCTCTGGCAATTCTCCTTCAAAATGCTTTTCCTCTACATGTTCTTCTCCTTCACCTTTCTCTCCTTCTCCTCCAATACCAAACCAATCAATGAACGGAGCCTCAATGGAAGAAGTTTGGGATGACATAAACCTAGCTTCTCTTCATGATCATTCAAATACTAACACAAGCAGCAACACCAACCACCATTCTTTTAATGGTATGGTCTTTCAAGATTTCTTGGCTAGACCTTCCAATAAAGACACATCAACAAGGGCTGCCTCTAAGGAACCCTCCTCTGGCGGGGGTAACAGTTTCTTGAAGAAATCTTTAGGGCCACCCCCAGCTACCATGCTGAGTTTGAATTCTGGGTCTGATCATTTTCATTATCTGGAAAGCAGTGATACTGTCCCTGTGAGGCCAAATCCACAAATGCATGGTCATGCCAATGGTGGCACAATAAGTTTTGATTCTTCTCTCGATTCCCCCTTTGATGCCTTGGGTTCTTCTTCAGCGTTCCTTTCCATTTGCAAAAAAAGGCCTCAAGAAAACGGTGATGTCTCTGGCGGCGATCGGAGGCACAAGCGCATGATCAAGAACAGAGAATCTGCAGCTCGGTCCCGGGCTAGAAAGCAGGAATCTAGCTCTCCTTTTGAAAATTTGTTTTTAGTGAAATTTAATGATTATAGAATGTTAATGTTTTATCTTTTACTAATTTTGCAGGCTTACACAGTTGAGTTGGAACGTGAAGCTGCTCATTTAGCACAAGAGAATGCCAAGCTTAGAAGGCAGCAAGAAAGGGTCAGTACTGTAGAAGAGGAGTGTTTGTTTCCTGATTTGGAATGTTGCTAATTTACACAAACCAAGAGATTACGTCATAGACTGTGAATTTCTTATGCATATTTGTGTTTGCAGTTCTTGGCAGCAGCTCCTGCTCAGCTACCAAAAAAAAAAACCCTCTATAGAACCTCAACAGCTCCATTTTGAGAATACATTAATCCCACTTGCTCTATTCACCCATCTTTCTGGCTTCCCAAATTTATCCTTAAAGGAGAGTGAGATGTTTCCAATGTAATATTGCAATGGGCTTTTGCTGTTGTGTTAGATACATCTCAATCAAGCGGCTGTGGTGACAGGAGGACAAACAAAAGCTAGGAAAGTGGTAAGGACAAAATAAAGTTGCATGGATTGGAAGCCGCAGGACCAGTGGAGGGTTCTTATTTTTGTTTGCTTTAACTATTCCTCGACTCTCTTGTCTTCTTTCCCATTTCTGCTTTTATGCTTCTTCCCACTAAAGACGCTGGGATGTTGGGACAGATAAATGCGAGTGAAATAGCATTTTCTAGTCTTTTTGCCTATAAATATGCATCTCCGTTTGGCTATCGTTATCACTGTCTCTTCTAACGTAATCTCTTCGCTCTTATTAGTATTTCCTCGAACCCCCTTTTCAGTGCTCGCTTTTCCTATCATAATTTATCGATTTCAACATCTTTTATGGATCTTTCACAGAGCTTTGTGTTTTCCATCTTTTCGTTTTTCTGTGATTCCAAACAATCTTGCAATTTAGTGCTGTTTAATTGAAGAATCTGGCATTCAAATGTGAAGGAGGCAGTGGGTTAATTTCATTCAAATGAATAGGAATAGGATACTTCCATTGCTTTGCCCCTTATTTTCCCAGAAAGAGGGCGCAACAGAAAGGAGTCTGCGACACCTCTGTTCCATCGTTCAAGCTTCAAACAACTATTGTTGACACAGTAAGGACCGTTTCATTGCGTTGGCCATGTTGTAAGATGTGGGTCAGCATGAGACCAAAGCAAATTGACATCTAGCTTGAACATTCCACATAAAGCATCAGCAACTTTCTTGTGATGCTACAGCCTACAGCTAATATCAACTGAAAATTATAATTGAAAATGCCTTTATAAAGAAGTTTATGATTTTTTTTTAAAATTAGTACAAATAATTTAAAATGATAGGGGAACAACATCATTGAAAAAAAGATGGGCGAAGTGGTATAGTTTGTTTGTACATATCATGGTTAAAGAACATGATTTTTACTATTCAGAATAAAAAAATCATCAAGACTATGAAATTTAAATTATAATATTATTGATATTATCAGAAAAATATAAATTTAACAATATAAAAGAAGGTTATCAACACTGATATGAGCAAGTTATACTTTCCGTTTAAAAATAAAGAGGCTAAATATAAATTTAAAGAGTGACTCACTTGTTTTTAGAGATAAGTATAACCCATTTGAATCACTGTTGATAATCTTCTTTAATAATATTAGATTTATTTTATTTGGTGTTTTTCAAAGTTTTTTTTTAATTTTTCTTTATGCTCTCTCCTGTCCATTTAATATATTTTTATTGAATTTATTATATTTTGTATTGAATTTATTCTGAAACATGTAGAAGCTTTGTTATTATACCAAAAACAAATTTACTGTATTGTATTATTTCACTAGTTTTTTAAAAAAAGAAATTTGCTAAAAACAAAAAATAACTGAATTTTTTATCACAGTTTTTTTTTTTTTATGATTTCAAGGCAATGATACTTTATTTTTCTTAAAAAAGAAAAACATAGTGATGCTATATGAAGGGAGGTTAAAACAACATAATTTCAATGCCATAAACAACTTGGCACTCAATGATTTTGACTGTGAACATGATGAATCGTGTTTAGTAGTTCTTAGTTAACAGTCAACTCTAACCATGATTTTATTTGCCTTTCGACTTAAATCATGTTGTTTATATGTATCATGAACCATTTGTTAAACCCCGGACTGCCCAACTGTGGATGGATTGATTTGGAAAATCCATAACTCGGAACCCTAACCGAGTTTTAAGTTGCATAAGATAAATTAACCCGGTAAAATCTAGCTGTGTTGTTAATGATTTAGTTGACATGATTAAATATGATCTCAGCTCGACTAAATTAAAATAAAAAAAATTAAAAAAATAACATTATTTTAATAAAAAAATTAACTTTAATTGACTTAATAATTTACGTTAACTTGATAATTTAGTAATTCAGATTCTTAACGGATCAATTTCTGAATTCATATTTTTTTATTCATGATTCGATTCATGATTATGATTATGATTTTGTATTTTAAATCGAGTTGTTTCTTGAATTTTTTTAATAATTTACAAGCTATGGTGAAGATTAGAATCAAACCATTATAACTAAGATTAGCATAAAAATGAATGTCAATTAATATTCTGTCAGCTCCATCGCTTATGGGAATATGCTACCATGAATGGGAAACTGTTCACGAGTACAACTAGCTAGCGCACACGACAGGGAAAGAGGGTGCCTCCACGTGAGAAGCACGTGCAAATACAAGCTAACCAGGTCACGTGGCTTTTTTGTCAGTTTGTTGTCGTGGCAGTTTGTGATTAGCCATTTGTTTGCCTTTTCTTTTGAGCAAAAATTAGCATATGCTGTCGTGGCAATTTCTGATTACCGAATTTTTTCCCTTTCGGTAAAAAATTAGCCACTTGTGGCCGTGTGGGTCCTTGTTAAGAAAAGGAGGAGGCCTAATGAATAATCATGGGCTTTCGATTTGGACCATCTCTCCACTTGAGAGCCGTTGCCCACTCCCTTGGCACTCAAAAGCACGGTGGTCATATCAGGTTGGGGGACTGCCCCGAAAAAGAATCTGCTTCAGTGGGTTAGCTTACTGATCACGCTCGTATTGAATAGATTATTTTTATTAAAATAATATTATTTTATTTTTTAGTATTTGAATCAATTTTAATTAGATTAATTAAATTTTATTGAGGTAATATATTTTCTAACTTAACTTGAGTCTTAACCTGTTTTCTATAATTAATTTTTCAAATCAACCTACCAAGCTATATATCAATTCAACAACTACACTAAAAAGGTTGATCGAAAATTCCAGAATTTGAGACCTGTTTTTTTATTAAGATTTTGGGCTAAATTGAGTAGTCAGAGTTTAATTTTCACCATTTCTATATATTTAATAAAAATTAAATATAAAATAATATGAGTTTATATAAATTTTAAATCCAAAAACTTTGTAAAAAAATACAACTCCGCGCGTGCTAAATAGCTCTTCAAAATTAATCACGAAAAATAAAAGTTTCCACAACCTCACCTAACTGACTTTCAGGCCATCTACTAACTTTTCATTGGGACTTAAAAAACAAGGGGATAAAGGTGGCTTCGGCCCCACCCACGAAGTAGATGTTCATGTAAGGTGGATAAAAGTGGTTGTCTTTGCCTTGGGACAAAGAAGCATAGTTATAAAATCTGGAATGTATTGGTAGGTGGATCTAGAACTAGACTGGCTTCGGATAATAAAATTAACGAGGGAAGGGATTTTCTTAGTATAATTCCGTGAAAAACATGGGTTGATTTATGATATGGTCAACCCATATAAAACTCGGTAAAAAACCAGTTGTAAACTTATTAATTTTATATATATATAAAAAGAATGTTGTTTCTCATTTTTTTTTAAAATTAAATTATTTATGATCTATGCTTTACTCGAATTCAGCTTCCAGAACCAAAGCCAAGAAGCAATGAAATTGGTGGCAGGAATGGCACATTATTTTCCATGCATAAACAATATACTGCCTACTTAGTGCTTGTTTTAGTATATGTTCTTATTATTTTCAGCTCAAGAAATTTGATGTATGCTATACCTCATTCAAATCCATCAATGATACAGACGAGGGACTCAATTTAGAGGATTTTAAAATTTGTTAGAGACCTAAATTGAATAAGACAAAAAGGAAGAAAAAGAAGAAAAATTGACATAAATATGTGGTTGATACTAATTTTGGTGGGTTATTTAAGTGGTTTTGACTTGTATGACAGTTAATTTAATGAACTGTTTATTTTGAAATTTAATTTATATTTATATTTTATTTTAAATTAAATATTTTACTAAAATAATACCGTTTTGAATTTTTAAAACATCTAAAACAACATTGTTTTAATAAAAAAAAAATTCTAGAAAGATGTTGCTATAATAAAAAGAATTATATTGAGTCATTGATATGCTTAATCAACGTGTAACTCCGCTCTTAAAAAATTATATGCTTGCAACAACTTTGATTGGAAGAGTCAGTTGAGGCCAGCCAATGGAACTACATTTCGGTCACCATGCAAAAGATTCCTTCCCCAAGTCCTAACACAACTGTATGCAACTGTACACTGTTGCCGACAGATATAGATTCCAAATCAAAATTATTGTCATAAAATAATTAGAGAATGATTATAATCATTCTCAGCCTGCACCAAAAATAGGATTCCGCAGAGGTAACTAGTGGCCCTATATGTCTCAAAAAGGAATATATGTCTTCGATGCTTAACAAAAAGCAATCACGCTCAAGTTGTTTGCCAACAACATCTTCCTTCTGCGGTGGCTCCATTTTGTTCATTTGGGTGTTTTGCCACATGGACACCAGCACACCCTCGAGTTCCAACTCGCGATTAGGGCACAATCTATCATCAAATATTGAAATGTGGACCAAATACAATATTCGCTCTAGTTGGAAAGTTACGCCCACGAGTGGCTCGATCCGTTTGCCAAGTTTCTTTGCTGCATTTGTGCTTCAAGATGTTGACATATTTAGAAATTGACAAAAACATTGATTCAACTATAAAATTACCTCTAAGTATCTAGTTAAGTGAGTTTTTTTACAATTCAACTAGTTTTTTATTCGAAAATATTATTAAATTAGTGTTTTTTAAATGTGTTTGGATATTGATGTTGATGTTTTAATATTAAAAATATAAAATAATATTATTTTAATGAGTTTTTAATTAAAAAATAATTTTAAAACAAATCAAGCTCGCGGTACCAAACATACCAGCATCATCAATTTGGGTGATCATGTTTGCCCTTAACTTCCATGCACCAGCGCCGACACCACCACATCCACCTGTTAAGTGCAAAAACTGAGAAATAGGGCACACACAAGCACCGTTGTACTGTTATAACTAGCACTAGCCTGTTTACTAGCAGCCTTTACACTTGAATCCAAGCATCCCTAAACTGGAAAGCACATGAAATAAAGTTTTTACCTTATGCTATGCATTCCCTTTTCTCCTCTCTATAGCATTTCTGATAGAATATCCAGGAGCAGCTAGGGAGAGGATAATGGGGTTTATATATTGTTTACGCCGGAGTTGCATCAGCAAATGATTCTTTAAAGAATGACCATGCTTAGCTTCTGGGATTTTTGTTAATACGATGAACATATTTGAAGAGGTCTATGCCAGATATTAACATTTAAGGCATTGGAAAATTTGGTTAAGAAAACAGTTAATAGGATATATGAGATTTAATCTTCGATGTGGCCGGTTCTATGGCCATATTGCAAGATCATGCCCGATAAATTCTCATGGAAGCATGGCGGAGCAATTGACTAGCATGAAGGATGGGGGCGGCAGAGCGGACTAGCCCTGGTGTTAGGGTAGAGCCAGCAAATCTTGAAAATTTGGCCATGCAGCTAGAGAAAGGCGAAGCTCATGGAGATTGGCTAATTGTGGCACGTGATAGAAAATCCAGGAGTAATAAGGAAAAGGATTATACGTTATCATATAATAAATATGATGCTCTAGAAGGCCCAACTATGAAGGTTGAAGGGCCTATAAAATAAACTGGGCCTAAACATGTAATGAAAGTGGGCTTGAGTCCAGTGGAAGGACAGAGGAGGATAGCTCAGGTAGAGGGTCAAAGGCTTGTCTTTGTGCGAGGAGAGCCCAGTGGAACTAAAACACTAGTCCGCAAGATTGTCAAAAATATTTTTTTAACACGATAAGAAACATACATTTGATGGCCTATATGATTTAGCACCTTCAGTGTCACCTGAGAACAACAAGAGAACTCGCCGGGAAGAGATGGGAGTACCTCAGCTGAGAGCAAATGATGATACAAATAGTAACACTCGGCGTGGGATCTCAATAAGCAAAGAGAGAAGAAACTCGGGAAAGTCAGTCCAATTTTCAACCAACAGACTTACCAGTAATGGCAATGCTTATGCTGACTTCATGGCGAAACTTGGAGCTAGAGAGTCTACGCAGCTTATGATTTGAGTCTTCTCCTTTTAGAATGAGCCAGCTTACAGTGAATCATTGTTTCTCTAGAACTGTTTAGTTTGTTTTTTATTGTACCAAAAAAAAATTATGAAATTGATTTCAAATAATTTTTGGTAGTTGACATGTTCTGGTTGAAATTAAAACCTTAAAAAAAATTATTTTTTATGTAAAAAAAGCAAAATTTTCCGGGTATCTATAAAATAAGAAGTTAAAATTGGGTGAAAATAGTTCTCAAGCTTGGAAGATGTTTTAATCAAAGTAAATTTTAGACTTCAACATGTTAGCCTGGCTTGTACTCAAGTCTGGATTTGGATTTATTGTTTCATTATTTTTCACCAAATAAAATTTGAATGAGGGCTTGATCCATGAATTATTTCATTCAGCTTCCAGCCTATTGGTTTGTTCAATCCATGAAAAAAAGAATCAAATAATCAATTTTTCAGAATTCTTTAAATAGTATAAGAACAGATTTTTCAGTTAAAAAATCACCTAAATAATAAAAACGTTGATGTTTAATTTGAGTATGTTTATGCTTGTTAGGAGAAAAAAAGGCCCTAGTGCTCAGCTGTAAACATGGAATTTCAGGGTTTGCAGCACGTTTATCAGCAGCAGAGGCACAGTCAATTGCTAACAAACCTGAAGTAGTATCAGTTTTTCCCGATCCTGTCTACCAACGCCACACAACTCGGGAGGAAATGGTCTTGTTTTGGTTGATAACAGGACAGGGGGAGCTGCAAATAATTTCATGGAATTTCCAATGACTGATCAGTTCAAAGGATGCTGCTGCAGTCCTTTCCTACATAAACTCAACCAAGCAAGATCCACGCTATCATCTCGATACAACTCAGCTGAATCAGCTACAAATTTATGGCAATTCTCTTGCTGACAAATTTTGAAACCTCCCAGAAATCCAGTCCCAACAATCGTACCTACCAAAGTGGTGCCACAATATAAGCCAACCTTTTTGGCATGCTTTTCATCCAGAGGCCCTTCCTCCATCTCAAGAAATATCCTCAAGGAAAAGCAAAGCCTCTTCCTCCTGGGCACGTTATTTCATTGGATTCATGAATAGTATCTCCCACGAGTCACAGAAGCCTCGCCTGAGTATATGTGCAAATAAATTGTTCTGCTGTCTCCTTTCTTTGCACCTTGCAGCCTGAAATGGCAGCACCAGAAGCAAACAGACCGGCAGCTTGGCAGGCCAATGATAAATAATTGACTCTAAAAGGTACAGAATCCCCACTATTCAACGTGATTTCAGGAACTTCCATGTCATGTCCACATGTTTCTGCAAAGGTTGCTGTGGTTAAATCCCATTATCTTTCATGGAACCCCTCTGCAATCAAACCTGCCATTTTGACAACAGGTAAAGATCTACAAAAACAAAAATTAAATCACTTGGTGATTTTCATAACCAAATCAATGGTGTATTTTCTGGCCTACAGCATCTCAGATAAGCAATATGAAGGCCTCAACAGCAACAGAATTAGGTGTCATACCCACAACTTATGATTAAGGGGGCAGGAGAAATAAGCACAAGTGGACCATTACAACCCCCAGTTATGATTATGGGGCAGGAGAAATAAGCTCTAGTGGACCATTACAACCAGCTGGACTTGTTTATGAAACCAAAACCATTGACTGCTTAAACTTCCTTTGCCATCACGGCAACAATACATCCACAATTAAAGTTATTTTCAAAGATGTTCCAGCTGGTTTTGCTTGTCCGAAGGACTTGAGTGTCGATCTTATGTCCACTATCAACTAGCCATCCATAGCGGTTCTTAACCTCGCTAGAAATCAGATCAGGACCATTAACAGAACCCTAACGAATGTTGCTGGAGATGGTGCTGCAACATACTCTCTAACCATTGAAGCACCGAACGGTACAAAAATCGCAGTGGTTCCAACTAGCCTGCAATTTAGAAGATGTAACAATTTCTGGTCAATATGACAGATTAAAATTGACCCGATTGATATTTTACAAGAAGAGTTGTTAACAGAAGTATATGGACACTAATTTTGGTGTGGCAGGGCATGTGCAAGTGGCACAAGCATTGATTTGATGAGTTCTATCCTAATTTTGGCCCATTCACTATTCCTTTTCCACACTATATACATTGTTGCCAAAATTGATACCCGATGAATAATTCTTGTCCTCAATCATGAAAATGATGAAAATCATACTCGGCGTGCACCAAAATATGATTGGAAGAAGCAATTACTCTCCCTTTATGTCTCAAAAAAAGACAAAAACGTGCTTGATCCCTAGTGGAAAGATATCACATTTGAGAGTAATTATCAACCTCTTCTTCTTCTTTTTGAAGTGCAAAAGAAAAAATTCCAACAACTCACTTAGCAAAAGCATATCTAGATAAGGGAGTAGGAATGACAATTGAACAAATATAATAAGGATAATACAACAAAAAAGAAGCTATTCTCAATATATCCGACAATGTTTTTTGAACTTATTTTTTTTTGGCACATACAAGCATTTCAAATAATTTATTTCTTAATATGCCTTTACCAAAGAGAATTTTCCTTGCAATTTGCTTTCAGGCACACAAACGGGTGTTAAGTACATGAATGGTTCCCTTGCCAACCTTCTATTCTACATTTATGCTCAAGATGGGGGCGCATTTAGTTGGTGCCGTGAGGGCAATTACTATAAAAATATCTTGTACCACCACCACTTCCATGTACCGTCACCACCCCACCACCACCACCACCTCCACCATTTCCAAATATGGAGTGCCAAAGATGATCAATGGCGCACTTTGGAGGATATGTCATTGGGTCTGCGGCTGCCTACTATCACATACAAGCACCATCATACTAGTATAAGTAGCAGTAGATGGCTGTCTGATAGCTTTCTCACTTGTATCCAAACATCAATAAACTAGAGTAGCCTTGCCCCATCAGTTAAATCTATGAAATATTCTGCCCTATGCTATGTGCTGTTCCTTATCCTCTTTGATGTATTTCTGGTAGAATCAGGAGCAGACGAGGGAGAGAAGGATGGTGTTTATATTGTTTACATGGGAGCTGCGACAGCAAATGGTTCTTCAAAGAATGAACATGCCCAGCTTCTGAGCTCTGTCTTAAAACGGTGAACTTTTTCTGTCCCATACTCATTAAACTCACCTTTAAATGATCTGTGTGATGGCTTAACATTTATAAATCAGAGCAGACGATACAATCTAAGAAAAACATGATAAATTTGCTTTTACTTGCGCAAGTAATTCGATATCAAAGTGATTCGGTAGCCTGAATATCTTTGTGCTTGCTAGGAGAAAGAATGCTCTAGTGCGCAGCTACGAACATGGAATTTCAGGGTTTACAGCTCGTTTATCAGCAGCAGAGGCACAATCAATTGCTAAAAACCCAGGGGTCGTATCAGTTTTTCCTGATCCTGTCTACCAACTCCACACAACTCGTTCATGGGATTTCTTGAAATATGGAACCGATGTAAAGATCGACTTGAGCCCCAATTCTGACTCTAACTTATCTTCTCGAGGATATGATGTGATCATTGGAATCCTGGATACAGGTGAAATCTCTTGTACTTTCTATATAAACTCAAAGCATCATTTCTTTTTCCAAAAAATGACGTGTAAGCTTCGAGCTACATGAAATGAAGGTATTTGGCCCGAGTCTAAGAGTTTTAGTGACAAGGATATGGATCCAATACCATCAAGCTGGAAGGGTACCTGCGTCGAAGCTCGAGATTTCAACTCATCCAATTGTAATAGGTAAAACCTGCGCTGTCAACTAGAATTTGGATATCGGACAATTTTTTCTCCCATTAGTTTGCTTATGTTTATTCATGATGTTTATGGTTTTGATCCTCAACAGAAAAATAATTGGAGCAAGATCTTACAATGGCCCTGGCGATGACGATGACGGACTTGTTAATACACCAAGAGATATGAATGGTCATGGCACTCATGTAGCTTCGACTGCAGCAGGAATTATGGTCCCTGGTGCATCTTACCATGGATTAGCTTCCGGGACTGCGAAAGGTGGATCACTTGGGTCAAGGATTGCTGTGTACAGAATATGTACGCCAAACGGATGTGCTGGGTCCAGTATATTAGCTGCATTCAGTGATGCCATTAAAGACGGTGTTGATATACTATCATTGTCACTAGGTTCACCAGCATCACGCATCTCCGATTTTAAGGAAGATCCAATAGCCATTGGAGCGTTCCATGCTGTTGAGAATGGTATCACCGTGGTCTGCTCTGCAGGGAACGATGGGCCATCGGAAAAAACTGTTTCGAACAGTGCGCCCTGGATTCTGACAGTTGCTGCAACAACCATAGATCGGAGATTCGAGTCTAATGTTGTGTTTGATAAAAACAAGGTGATCAAGGTAAAGATGTTTTTCTTAGAAGCAATCAAGTTTCTTTTCTTGATGAAGTTACCTTTAAGTTTTGCTTTTGCTACTAGTAATCTTTCATCCAATAAAATTGTGGATTTGAAACATAACGAGTGTTCTCATTTCAATTCAGGGTGAAGCCATAAATTTTGCCAATATTGGAAAATCTCCAGCACATCCATTGATTTATGCGAAGTCAGCTAAGAAGGCCGGTGCGGACGCAAGGGATGCCAGGTATGCAATATCTATGTGATAGCCCCTTATTTTGCTTCTAAAGATGACAAATAATCACAAATGCATTAGCTTAAACTCATAAGAGATACAAATAGTTCACAAGGATCGTAGACATTGGCACCAAAGACTTGTGTCATAGAACATGTGTTGGTTCAGAAACTGCTACCCAGATTCTATGGATGGGAAAAAGATCAAAGGAAAAATCGTCATCTGTGACAATGATGAAGATATAAACTCATATTATAAGATGAACGAGGTGCGGAACTTGGAAGGAATTGGTGCTGTCTTGGTCAGCGACAAGACAAATGGAGATGCATCCGATTTCGATGAATTTCCAATGACTGTGATCAGATCAAAGGATGCTGTCGAGATCTTTGCCTACCTAAACTCAACCAAGTAAGACACAATTATCTCGGTACAATCTTTACATGTAGCTGTACGAGTGACAGATTCATGACAACGTTTAAGGATATACTTTAGTTCTGAAAATTTTTATATCTTCCCAGAAATCCAGTTGCAACAATCCTACCCACCACGGTGGTGTCACAATATAAGCCAGCACCTGCTATCGCCTACTTTTCATCCAGAGGGCCTTCCTCAATCTCAAGGAATATCCTTAAGGCAAAGCCTGTACCTCCTAGCTACATATTATTTGATTCGATCCACAGGTATGTGTGTTAATGAATTGTTCTCTTGCCTTACTGCTTTGCAGCCTGATATAGCCGCGCCGGGATCAAACATACTTGCAGCTTGGACGGCCTATGATGGAGAAGTAACTGATGAAGGTAGAGAAATCCCAAAATTTAAAATTATGTCTGGAACCTCTATGTCATGTCCGCATGTTTCTGGAATGGCTGCTGTGCTCAAATCCCATTACCCCTCTTGGAGTCCCTCTGCTATCAAGTCTGCCATTATGACAACAGGTGAAGGTCTATAACAAGCAAGAGTAAATTACTTGGTTCATATTTCATAATCTCGTATTAATCTATGAATTCCTCGGTTTCCTTCCTTTTTTTCTGGAATACAGCATCTCAGATAAACAATATGAAGGCCTCAATAACAACAGAATTAGGTGCTATTGCCACAGCTTATGATTATGGCGCAGGTGAAATGAGCACGAACAGAGCATTGCAACCAGGGCTAGTTTATGAAACCACCGCCATTGACTACTTAAACTTCCTGTGCTATCACGGGTACAACATATCCACAATTAAAGTTATTTCCAAAGATGTTCCAGCTGGTTTTGCTTGTCCGAAGGAATCAAAAGTCAATATGATATCCAATATCAACTATCCGTCAATAGCAGTTTTCAACCTCACTGGAAAACAAAGTAGGAACATAACCAGAACCCTCACAAACGTTGCTGGAGATGGTACCACAACTTACTCTCTAACCATTGAAGCACCTATTGGTCTAACAGTCACCGTGCGTCCAACTAGCTTGCAGTTCACAAAGAACGGCCAAAGACTGAGTTATCACATAATTTTCACTCCAACTGTCTCTTCATTACAGAAAGACATGTTCGGGTCAATTACATGGAGAACCAAAAAATTTAATGTCCGCACTCCATTCGTCGCAAGTAGTAGGTGATTCAGTAAACAACTACATCAAAAAGATGCATTTTACAAGTAATAAATACAAGAATGCTTGTGATGCTCATAGTATATCATCTCAAGCTCAATGGGTATAAATAAGAATGCATATTGCCAGGCTACACAGCTTCCTGAGAATTGTATTTATATTTCTCACTGAGATCTCTCAGCCTAGTCATTGGATAAGACTGCAAGGGACCTGAATATCCCTAATATCACCTTAAGATTGGATTTCTTCCAAACATAAACAAGAAATTGATCACTTCATAGCATCCCAATCACATAAAACTTGATTGCAGGTTCCAAACATGTGAGGTGCCAAAGAACTGATAGTAGGGGCATCATATGGTGAAACAACGATAGTATATAACAGATGGCATAATTAGGTAATCTAAAACACAAAGAAATCACAAGGCAAGGACATATACCATATCAACACATTGAAACTGACGTGGAGAGATAAGGGACATGGAAACAAAATGGAAATTGTTTGCAAAGCATTAAAACCTTAACATCCATCCATGTCCAACACAGAAGGCAATTAGAAATACAGGTTGAACTTCTTTCCTTCTACTCAAATGCCCACTGGTTCTCTCTCCGAACCTCCTCCTCTTCCTCTGGTGTAAAGTCATTCTTGATGTTGAATGTCTTGCGGATCTCTTCTGGAGTCTTGCCCTTGATCATATCAGCCACTCTCTGACAAGTGAGGTCCAGCAAGTTCTTGATGTTCAGATAATTGGCAGCCTAAACACCACACAGAATTCAAGTAAATGTTAGACAGAGACATAATTACAGCCAGAAATGCAAGAACATTAAAATATGTCAAACAACAAAATCAAGCAGATCTTCATCTACATAAACTACATCTTATTCTTATAACCCTCAACAGTAAACAAAAATCCTCAGATGCACAAATATGACTTCTTGAGATCTATTACCAAACTTTCCCATCAGGCGCCACCCCATGGAATGCTCACAGCCACAGATACTGTTAGTAGGCTCAATTCAGAGCTTCCATTAAACCCAGCGAGCCAACATAATCGACACTATTGCAAAATTCTAAGCCAATTCTTTTTCTTATCTCTCATCTTTCATGCCGCAAACTGCATCAGCAACATTCATAACACCAAACGTCTTATAAAAAAATATCTGAAGGCATAAACTTCAACATCCCCAATGAGAAAGACTTCCTGATTCACATTATATCCCGTAGACTTCATTACTTCAACAGCCACACAAGCGGTCAAAACAAATCCAAACCCTAACCTAGTAATTAATTAAAGCTATTAAATTAAAACCCTAGAATTCAATTAAAGCAATTAGATCAAAACCCTAGCAATTAATTAAAACCCATAACAGAAAAACCCACACAAAATAAGTAAAGATTAAGAACATGCCAGGATGAGATCGAAGAGAGTGGCCTGGTCAACTTTGACGAATTCAGCATCCCAAGCTTTAAGATCATCAGCAGCAGAAGGACGATCGTCCGATTTAGGGGACTCAACGTGCTTTTTGCAGTACTCGATCACCTTAGCAAGAACCTTGCTTGTGACGTTAGGTAAGGGGATACCGTTATCAGCGCAATCATCTTCAATCATGTGTTTTATAGTCTGCGATTCAACGGCTACAGCTTCTTCGACCTCAAATGACTCTCCGTCTGAGCTTTTCAGAATAAATTTCCGGCCCGTCGACATTATTTTTCTCTTTGACTGAGAGAAAATAGAAGCTACAGCGACAAGAAATTATTGTTAGCCTTCTCGAGGAAGCAGAAGATTTTTTATACTGTTTGGGATAGGGTAGCCCGATATTTATCTACGGTGTGAAACGGTGGCGGTGAGATCGTTGTTGTTTATGAGCTTGCCACGTGGAACTTATTTTTCCTTTCTAAGAAAGAAAAACCAGCATAAAGGGCTAAGCCCAGATTACTGTATTGGAAATCATAGGGCCTAGTTATGACAAGGCCAAGTGGTGGCCCATTACAAAACTAGAGTCAACAGTTATCAGGGATCGGATCGATATCTATATTAAAATAATATTATTTTATTTTTTTTATTTATTACTGATCTGGCTAAATATTTTTATTGAAAATCATATTGTTTTATTTAATATTTTTTCTAATTTAACTTAAAAATTGGACTAAATCAAGCTCCAAATTGGCCAAGTTTAACAATTATGATTTCAATTTTATTTTTTTAATAAGATTATTGAATTTTTTTTTAATGAAGTAATTGAACTCTTTTTTTTTTCTACTTAATAATTAATGATATGCTAACCCTAATGAGTTTTTGTAACATACCTTTTGTTTTGAACTGTTATGATATCATTTAGCAATCAAACCATCTTTGATGATGATAGAAAAAAAATCCAATCTAGAACTTGATTGAATTTTGAAAAATAAAAATAAATGCTGTAATACTTGAAGGAAAAATTTAGTAAATTTCAGTTTCTCCATATGCTTTTCTCCGAAACAAAACCATTATAGTTTAATCCCAAAAGCAAAGCCAAGATCATACTTAAGCCCAGCTAAAAATTCATTGTTAAAATGATTTGCAAACATTATCAGAGCAAATATTTCTCTGCCCTTCTTTAGCATCAAGATCTTGGCAGCTCACACTTGCAAATAAGTAGGAAAAAAAATGATGGCATGCTAAGAACAATATAATTGAAGAGAAGATACCACGGCCCCGAAAAAGGGAGCCTTTCATGTTGCTGTGAAAAAGATAGCCCCTGGTCATCAGAAGGACCAGTTGGATCTAAGCATAAGTGCTAATATTTTGGCATTGCCATCCCTTGAATATGTAATGCCTGGTTTCAAGCAGAATTTCTTCCCTATATTCAATTTTACATATGATTCGGCTTGCAAACGACCATGGTTGGTAGGATCTACAAAAACCCCGCTGAGGCACAGACCCCATCCAAATTCATCTTCCGCGTCATCAAATGCATTTAAAGCCCATTGTAAATGCTTGGGATTTGAGTTTTTCATCTCAATCCAACCCCCAATTCTAGTACTCTCATCAAGTTCCGACTCCAACTTTAGAGCTATATATCCAGTTCTTGATGTGATCTCTTGGCTGCTTGCTCCCACAGGTAGTGCAGAGTCTTGGAACGATATTTCAGGAGATTCGTGATGTTTCAGCAAGCCAACAGGAATGGCAAGGGCTCCGAGATTACTGTGGTGACTAGATGATTTAGCGACTTGCTGCAGACCTATAAGTGAGAATTTTATTCCTTTTGGAAGTTGACAAACAATTTGGCCGAAAGTGCCGAAGTCATGACCAATTCCATCAAAAAATGGCTGCCTTCGCAGTCCAGAAACAGACTGAGCCATCATAGCGATAACATTTGATTTCCTCACTGTTAAGCCAATTGCCGCGTCATTGTGCTGATTCAAAAGTGGTGGTCCAACAGATGAAAGATCGGTAACACCATGTCTCTGCCATGAAATGAGAACCTCAATTAATTTTACTAAATAAATTTGGAGACAGCTGCAGCAACAGTTCCTATCAAAATACACATCAGGATATAACATAGTTCCATTCACATCACAATTAAGAATAGAATGAAACATGAATGTCTCGATGGGAGCACCTTGCTTCAATATGGTCAAGCAAACTCATCTGAACCATTAAAAGAATATAATAGCCACACGACAAAACAGAAAGAAAACCGCTGGAAGGTCTTGGTGCCTAACATAGCTAGCAAGCATTTCCTGTTTTATTGTTCAAGTACACAACAAGCAAAGAAACAAAAATTAAAGTTAACATTGGCAACCAAATTATACCTGATTGGAAGAGTTTGCAGTCATATCAAGATCTCTAAATTGAGCTCCTACTGGGATTACAATAGCAGAAAACCAGTCATTAACATTTGCTGTATACAACACTTTCGCTAGAGTAAGTGCACCTTCCGAGACACCACCAATCTCTACTACGCCTTTTTGACTAGCCACAAACTCTGCCAAAAGAGAATCCTTCTGCCGAACAATTGTTTCAAAACTTAACCTTGAACTAATCCCAGTTTTTATTCCTGCTCTACCAACAGCATCACAATGCTCCTGATCAATATCACCCACCATCAATATCGCTCCCGAAGCATCAACCTCTCCCCTCACAAGTGTACTGTTTTCTTGAAAAGGACTCCCTTTAAATGTTTTATAAAAGGAAAGCACTCTCTCAACCTTATCCTGCCTGTCTCTTAGCTTCATTAGATCTGAAAACGCTTCCCGTTGCAGCCGTTTCAGTATCTCAATCTGTAAATAATAAAATGGCAAGAGATGTAAAGCTCCATCATACAGCTTGCTGTTACCTAAGAAACCAGCAAGTTTCTGTCAAGCTTAAGCAACCCAGATTTCTATCAAGTTACTAATAATGGAATCCAATTAGTTCAGATTGCTCTAGCTAACAATATTGAAAATTCAATTAACTACAGGAGCAAGAAATTAATTAGTGATGAAAATTAACAATAAAGAGAAGAAATTTGCAAGTACCGGATTGCGGCGAGAAGAATTCTCTCGGCGGCGAAGGAGGCCGTCGACGAAGTCTTGGCCTGATTTTGCGACGCCTTTGATTTTGTCTACTACTGAAGCTACAGGCTCCATTTTCACCAAAACCCTAAAAGGAGCTTGATTTGAAAAGCGGGAGCGGCAAGTGCTGACTCGCTGAACAGGAACGATCGAGTCGAAATTAAAATTACGTTTAGGGAAGGAATAAACCGATGCGTTTAGAGCGTGGAAATGCTATGCTCACTTCTAGTATCAGGGTTTTCTATGCTGTTTCGATTCAATTTGACAGCCGTCCCTTGTTTTTTATTAGGTCAAAAGGCTAGTTATTAGATGGTGCCGGCCAGTCTGGTAGTATATTGGATACTTGTTAAACCCGAGTTAAAATGAAATTTTATTTTTCTACTTAAAAAAAAAAATAGTTTACCAGTGCTGACTTCGTTATATTTAATTGGATAAGTTAGGTCACAGAGTAACCAAATTTAATTATATATTAAAATTTTTATTTTAAATTAAAATTCAGATCAAATTATATTTTAGATTAATAATTTTTAGAATTAACCTATCAGGCGCCAGTATAATTTTAATAACTATGGTAAAAAAAAAAACTCATTATTTTAATCATTGTAGATTCACAAGCATTTCATCTTCATCCTATTTAAATCAAATTTTATCAATATTAACATTTGTTTTCTTGAAGTTTCGATGTGATCTTAATTTTATTTTAAAAGCTTAGAAGCAATTAACGGAATACTCATTTTTCTCTGATTAGATACCCAAAACCCTAGAAAGAAAGAAAAAAAAAATACTACAAAAAAAATGAATTTATCATTTTTATTTTTGAAATTTAATTATTAGATGCATGCATGAAGGAAAAGTTCAGGGCCACACTTATTTCAAGCACAAAACACACATTATTTGGACTTCGAAATGGTTGCCACTTTCTAGACTTTTGCAGAAAAGCTTGTGATGTTTACCATCTAAGCTTTTTTCACACCATCCCCACAATACCAAGTACCAAACACAGAAATAGTGTACATGAAGGCGAATGAAAACATGACCATAGCAAGTTGAGATGCCTCAGAATAATTTGGTCAGATATTTTCCAAGGAGAGGATAAACGAGTGCCTTATAAGCTCTTTCAGTTGGATGGTAGCTGTCCCAAAATACATAATCGGAAACATCTGCACATGTCTCAGAAGTATGCTCGTTACATAATACAGCTACCTCTAAAATCCCAGTACCGCAACATCCTTTATCTGCAACTTGAAAACCTGAAAACAACAAAATACAGTGGCACAGGTTATGGAGCACCAACATTTCAAAATCTCTCGTATGGCCCCGTATCCTATATGATAACCGATCCAGCACTTTCTGATAAGTAACAAATACTTCTCAAACTATCCAAAACTCAAGGGAATGGGTCATTTACCATATTTTTGGGGTTTTTGAATGATATCGAGAAGTGGATTGTAGACATCTATGAAGACAAGCCTGCTGTTAGGCAGGCTGCTAGCAAGAGAATCCAACTTCTTGGACAACTTGGAGTTGAATAACTTTGCTGCTTCGTTGAAGTTTTCTGCACACTCTCTTTCAGCTCCCCCTGCTAAAGTCCTTTGCGATGGTACACATCCAACTGGTGGTGCACTGAAAACAACAATCCTTCTTGCCCCAAGTTCATATAATTCCTTGCAAGAAAAACATAGAATGCAAATACAAAAATTGATATTACTATTGAAAAAAAAAACATTTATTCATGTGATAGATATGAAATATTTGAATTAGATGCTTACCTGCGCGAAACTAGAAGCTGAGTTAGCCATTAGATCTGTGTAAGCAGGAACATCATATTGCAATTTCCTTGCACGAAGAGTAAAATAGGTATTGGCAATGTCATCGCTGCTTGCTACTACTAGAAATAGACTATTCCTTATGGTGAAAATTGTGTTTTCCTCTCCAATTATCGCCTTCAGCTTCCCTATGTATTCTTTGAAATGTTCTAATTGATCTGACAACGACAGGACTGACTGTGACCAAATTTGACCAGAATTAGAATTGAGAGGATTCAAAAAGGGAAAAATTCATGTTTGACAAGAATAGAGTAAAGTAATGGTAGAATGTATGCACCACTAATTTGGGTGTCAAGGGATCAAAGCCAGAGCCACTTGAAGCAAAGGTTACTCCTGTTATGAGATCTTGAGGTTGAACTGCTGGGTCCAAATATGCTGGTAATGTGTCCTTAATTCCCAATTCTTTAGCTGAAAACAAAACCCGAAACAAGAGAGGTTGCTCGTCAAGATCTAGAACAACAGGTCGTAAGCTCATACTTTCCCTCTCTCTGAGGTTAAAGATCGTCATCATATTTTCTTTTAAAAGAACCCTGTTCAAGAGTGGAATAGAACATGAAACCGTAAGCTCCCAGGTAGTGGGAGGAGCTTGGAGCTCTGATCATGTGCCTGTCAAAAAATGAGTTGTCGACTCATAGGCAGTGGCTTAAGTGATCGGATTGTTTTGCTTGAACTAGTTTACAATCTCTTTTTTAGAGCGGCAAAACTTTTGTATTGAATTGGGAAAGAGTAAAAAGTTAGTACACCCAAATGGGTGATTATTCCATTGATAATAAGACGGGGTATATCCTAATTCCTACAATTTGATTTCTCCAAGAAGGAAGCCCTGTTGTACCCATTCTTGGACCCAAAGAAAAATTTATAACGAAATACTGTTCTAACTGCTAATCCAATGGCTCATGATGCCATTAGAACTAGATTTTGGTCTAAGAAAATATCCCATGTTAACTTTACCGATCTGGATATCATAAATCACCGTGCTCTTGCTTCTGCCGGGAACCATCTTTTATATCAAGTGTTTATTACTGTCAAGGTAGAATTTTTAAAAAAATATTTAGTTTAAAAATATATTAAAATAATTTTATAATTTTTTTTATATTTTATATTAGCATATTAAAATTATCAATAATCATTAAAATATACACTAATTTAATATTTTTTTTTTTTTTTAATCAAGAGCGCTCAAACGTGATTTCAAATATAAAAATAAACGGTATAGTTTAAAATATTAACATTTTTACTTGCGATTGAGTTTGAATTTTAAGGATAAATCTATAATTGTTAATTATTTCAAGACCCAATTTGAGTCTAACATTAAATTTAAATTACATTAAAGAGTTATTATAATTTTAAATTTTAAATTATTGGATAAGATATCAAAATAATTTATATCATTATTAACACGTTTCTCATATTAAAAAAAAATGATTTTAAATTTGCATGGATTTGCTCTATTTTGTATTAAGAGAATATAGTTTTAATTAATTAAAAGCAATGATCATTTCATTATCAAATCTCTAATTAATATCATATTAAATACCTATCTTAGTTTCAAAATAATTTGATGTTACTCTTCACGCTATGAAAATGAAACCGGGGGAGTTTTAGGAGATGTGAACCCTAAAACTAACTAAAGATTAGCTTTGAATGTTACAGCATGTTAATAAAAAAATAACAGAGAGGTCGTCGTCCTACCTATAATGTCTGAAGGGATTTTTCCATTACAGAACCTTCCTGTAGGAATCCCGCCTTCAAAATCCTTGCCGTAGGGAGGGAAGTTGCTCTTGACAAGTGTTTTAAGGTCGTTGTTGTTGCCTGCATCAACGATGGAATCCCCAAAGACCAGAAGGGCCGGAATAGTTACATTAGGTGGTAGCTTTACCAAGGAACTGACGGTGCAGACAACAGTGAGAAAGAGCACCAACGTAGAATAAAAACAAGAGGACATTATTGTTAGCCTCGATGAAAGAAACTCCATTGTCTTTGTTGGTTTTCTTGGCTTTAATTCCTCGGTCCCTCCTTATAATTAGGTTAACGAGAGAGGAGAAACTAAGACGTTTCGTATCTCAAATATCTCCTTGCTTGGTACTGTTTTATATAGAGAAGGGAGCAGGTGCTCATCGAGGATTCTTCAAATAATTTTGGAAGAATCCATATGGTGTAAACATGCTTGGTAATATCATAGTTATTAACCATTAGTTGAGTTTTTTTATAAAAAAAAAACAAATCAATTTAAAATTGATATAATTTAACTTGATTATTGATAAAAATTAATGGAAATATACTCTATATATACTAAGAGAATCACAATAGAAATAAAATAAATAAAAAAACTAAATAATATAATAATATGTAAGTTTTTACAGATAAAACTACAGATAAAATCAGATTAATGTAACAATTCATTTATAAATATCTCAATAGAAAATTTATATTTGTATATATCAACGATATTACAAACAAAATTATAGTAAAATTTAAAAAGACAAAACTTGAATCGGTATAATATTCCAAGGCTTAATTTGTTTTACAATTTTCTTTCACCTATTCAAAATATAATTTGGTGTGTGTTTAAACAAAATATAGCGTAATTGGCATTGATATCTTCTTTTATTTTAAGAAATATATTGCACCTAGAACGTAAATTATATTCTTTTGAACTTAAATAAAAAAAATATTTCTCTTCGGCAAAAAAATCTGTAAATTTCATGAGTATTATTAGAAGATTTTGTATTGATTGATGTAGAAGACTTTAATATTATAAATGACTGCTAGCTGCCATAGATTCTTACATTGTGATTGGCTTAATACAGATAAATTTAGTTCGTAGATCTAATTAGTCAATTGGCACCACAGGCAACATAGGACTAGTCTTTGTTTTTTTTTTTATGTTTAAAAAATGTTTTTAAAAATTTTTAAATTAATTTTTTTTATTTTTTTGGTGTTTATATCAAAAATAAATTTTTAAAAAACAATTATTAACACAATTTTAAATCTTAAATACTACCAAATCATCAATCACCAAAACTATAGGTGCTGTATCAATATTTAAGAAAAAAACTATGAATAATGTCACCCCATATATATTATTGTCGGGCAAAACCCTATATATTATTGCAATAATGTGACACCAGCATTAAAATCAGGTAATGGGGACAGAAGGTTACTGAGGTGATAACGAAAGGACGAGTCTATTTAATTTGAGTACATTATAAATACCTCAATTTTTTTGTGAAAAATATAATACATTTTTGAAATTAAATAATATCTGATTTTTCATCCTAAGAAATATAATCTTGTTGGGAGTGACTTTTATGTTAAGGTTCTGTAAAATAAAAAAAAAATACAGCAACAACAATAATAGTAACAATAAGGATTTTTTTAATAAAAATCTTATTAAAAAATTCATGCTCTTTAAAATAATAAGAGAGTATTTAATTTAATACATTTGTTTATTTTATTATATTTTCTATTCATGTAACGAAAATGCAAGCTAGAATTGGTTAGGGCCGACAAATTTGTAGTTGGCAAATGGCTAAGTGAACTTGATCGGGACCAAATTAATGTGAGATCTGCTCCTGTAGTCCTGTTGAATTGAGCCACGATCTTGATTTTAGACCCTGCTTTTTTTTACATTGCTTCTGCGGTTGTGCTCGTAACCAGTACAGTTGCTATGAGCCAGCACAGGGTAGGCCCTATCCTGTCCTTCACTTGTTAAGCTCCGCTGCCGAGGCAACGTGTTCCAGGGGAAAAAAACATTAATATATGTGCAGACAACTCTCTCTCGGTAGTCATAACGATATAGAATTGACAATTGATATTAATACCTAATTTTTTTTGTCGGGAAGATATTGATGTTTATTTATTAGTCGGAAAGAAATTTTTTTAAAAAAATAATTTTTAAAAGAGTACATTTTTGAAAAATAAATTAGCTTTTTATATTTGATAATTTCATGCAAAATAAATTGAAAAATATTTTTTTATGTTTGATTATGTCATGGAAAATGAGTTAGAAAATAACTTTTTTTTTTAAGTTTATTAAAATAATAAATAACAAATTTTACAAATTAAAAAGTTGAATAGTAATGAAATTGAAAAACAAATCTAATTTTATAAATTATCTCAAATAAAATAAATAATAAAATAATAAAGATCAAATCTAACGGATAAAAAAATTAAAAGATAATGAAATTTAAATTATAATAATTACAATTTCATAAATTATTTCAAATAAAATAAGTAACAATCAAAAGAATGGAGACCAAATTTGAAAGATAAAAAATTTCAATTAAAAAAATAATAAGAGAAAAGCAAATAACAATCATAAAAATATGAACCGATGTTAATATAAAATCAAATCAAATTAAATTCTAAGAGATGAAATTTAAAAAAATCAAAACAAAATATATAGCAATCAAAAGTTTGATGACCAAATTTCTTATAATCAACAAATAATATGATATTTTAAAATTTCTGGAAAGTGTTTTCCATCCAAAATAAAAGAAAAACATTATCATTTTCAATCAAATTTTACTTTAACTGAAAAATATTTTATGTTAATCAACTTTTCTAATGGCAAACAAATATAAAAAGATTTAAAAAATAGTTTTTAAAAAATCACTTTCCACCAAATAAACGAGGTATTAAGCTTGGTCTTTATCCGATAGATTTATTAGGATTTAATTTTGAAAAAATAAAATGAATGTTGATTTGACATGATTTGATTTAAAAAAAATAAAAATGATATTGTAAGCTACTCATGCTAATTCACCCGGCCCATGAGCAGGGTCATGGCTCGGTTTAATAATGTTGCCTACTAGCATAGGAGTTGGCTCAATGACCATCATCCTTGTATCTTTAGGCGTTTGGTTAATTCACAGGATTAGTGGATCTGCAGTCACCTTGTTGCAATTAAAATTGCCGGAAACAACAAATGAGATGCTGAATCATTCAGAACAATGTAACAGCCCAACTTGACAACAAGACAATGAAGCGAGGACAAGGTCGATTCAATTCTATTTACAGCAAACTAGCCTAGGAGTTATCTTACATCGAAGAATTTGTAATCGCACCGACCTAGAAGGATTCTAAGAAAAAGCAACCCTTATAAGAGTCTAATTAATATTGCGGTAGCTATTATGGTTATGATTTCAAAAAAATTATTTTATAAAAAATATTTTTAGTTGAGGTTGATTTGAAAAAATATATATTTGATTAAAACTGTGAATGAAATTGAGGTTGAAGGAAAAGTAGTTTTAATGTGTTTGGTTAAAAAAATACTTTTCAAATTAAGGTTATAAAATAATTAAATATATATATATATTAATGATTTTTAATTTAAATATTTTAGATTTAATTAATGTTATTACATCATGAAATAAATAATATTGATATCAAATATTTTTTATTATTCCATTAAACTATATGCAATGTCATTACATATAAAATCTATTCCACAAGAACTATATTTTCCATGGTTTCTTAAGCGTGCATTAACAAAAACTGAATTTTTTAATTCATGTAGTGTTATTAAATAATAAAGATTATGATATCTTTATTATTGGAATTGCAATCAAATTCCACAAATACTACACCATCAAGCGATATCTTTCTAATTTATATTGTTATTAAATAATATTAAACACTAGTTTTTCAAGTAAAACATAATTTTTTTAAAAAAATTTATAATTTTATTACAATACAAATAAATTGAATTTACCTTAAACTAATTTAAAAAAAATATTATTCACGATTTACACTGATATTTCAGGAAAAAAAAAACTAAGAGCGGAGCCATGCTCCACTGTTTTTTAAAATAGCTAGAATCCGTAACCATATTAGGGTCCATATTACCAAAAAGCATCTAAATGTGAAAGCCACTTTTATCCACCAAAGTTATTGTGACATGATATTTCAGGAAAAAAAAAAAAAACAAAGAGTGGAGCCATGCTCCACTGTTTCTAAAAATAGCTAGAATCCGTAGCCATATTACCAAACAGCTGGTCCATATTACCAAAAAGCATCTAAATGTGAAAGCCACTTTTATCCACCAAAGTTATTGTGACATGACATTGGGTGGGGCTCCTTGCCATCCTACAACTTTTTCCATCTTCAGGCCATGACTAACCCTCGTAACAAAATTGGCCCCAATTGGACCACCACGTCCGTAGAGCACCCGAGCCTTTGGGGTGAGGTTCACAACTCAGGAACCCAGTTTGCTTAATTTCGATGAACTTCAAAGTCACAAATAATCCATTATTTTATTGCAATCATGAACAGTCAGGTTACAAACTCGTAGAAACTCACACAGGCAAAATATTACCACGACAAACAATCAAGTAAAACGAAGAAATAATATAGCTATGTACAAAGTTTGACAATTCAATTTTACAGCAGACCTAAACCAGGGTAAACAAGCACTTCACCCCAGAGGAGGGCCCTAGACAAGCTAGCACCATCCTCGAGAAATAGGCGCCTCAAATAATCAGAAAACGCTGCAGGAATCAGTGAGCACTGACGAGAAATGGGTGTTGACATACTCCACACTCGATGGTTTCAGAACCTGAGCTGGGAACCTGGACCTGAATGAATAGCGCAAACAAGATAAATAAAAATCCAAGTAACGTACAAATTGAAATCCAAAGCCCTATCAAGGTAGAAAAGGATTTCAAACCTGCAAATGGACAGTGCAAGTTGGACAGGCAACTTCTCTCGTCCGCCTCCCAGACACATCGGACTTGGATCCTGGAAATTCATACCATTAATATGAGAACCCTGTGTTATAGCTACTTGAACTTGATTAAATTTGAAAATGGCATGCTAGGACTTTAGCACAGAACCCCCAGATGAATCAAATAGCTGATGAGGGCAACATGTCTAAAAATCATTGAATATTTGAACCATTGGTTATGGTTAGAACTTTTTCTTCAATCATTAAGTTCAGACAACTACAAGTAAAAGTATGAATTTGCCTCTCCTATCATTTCACGTAGAAAAAGAAAAATAAATTCAAAGTAAGAAGATTACCTGATGACGACTTGCGATTTTTCTCCATCTCCTCCTGTCAGAAGATCAATGTCAATATAAAATCACAATTACAAAAGTGCAAGTCAAATATCAAGTGAACCAGGGAACAAAGAATGAGACCCTGTGGATGAAAATATCAAGACTGCTTAAGTTGGATATTCTTTACCTGAAGCTTCCTGGCAAGATCCTCATGGCTATGAAATGCTGCAGGTTTGCTAGCTGCTTCCTTGGCATTACTTAGCCTCTGAGTCACTTCTGCCTGAAGGATAGCAAGACTTTATGAGTTGTTCTTTCAGAAAGCGAGTGAGACCACAGCAATTTATGCATATCATAATATTTATGCAGAAAGAGTATGACGACTGTGATATGCACATATTATATGTTTCTATAGCTGCTTGACTATGCATAATTAAGGAGAATCATATCCACATCTCCCAAACTACAAAAAACCTCCTATGCTTTCTATAAGTTAAAAACACAACCCAACAAGCTTTCTTAAGAAAAAATAATCATAGTGTGACATGATCTAAGGAAGCTCATGACCCATCATTGTGGTGGCTTTGTATATGAACATATTAGCTCACAAACACGCACACATAATAGGTTGACTAAATGTTTCTGTCCTGTATACACCACAAAGTTCCTTCACAAAGGGCAGACGACGGCAGCAGATACTTGTTGAAAAGCAAATGAACTACAGATACTTGTTGAAAAGCAAATGAACTATAATAAACTGCAATAACATCCACAAAGGTAATTCATTTTGAGAACTCCCAGCACCTGACTAGCATGCTGGTAACCCATTAAAAAAATGAGAGAAAGCAGGGGGGGGGGTGGATCTATATCACTAACAGAAGATAAGAGATGAATGTCTGGGTTTGTGAAATAGTAACAAATAAGTAATGGATAAATCTTACCATGCACCGGTCACAAACTCTAACCGGCTGAGCATTCTCATCAGCAGTAAGAGCAATTCTTCCTTGGGTGCACTTGTCACAGAAAATGTCTCCACAGTTTCTGCAGTGATGCTGGGATTGAGAAAAGGGAGAAGCGTTAAATTTACATGAAATCTGAAAGCATAAATAAATAGCAAATATAGTCAATCAATCATGGGAAACAAATTTACCCGACGAACAAAAGCCCCAAAATCCATCCTGCATGATGTACACTTTGAAACAGCTTCATCAGGGACCTGAGAATGAACAATATTATAAGAACAGTACAAGCACAACCATCCAACCCCTCTTTAGTTTTTCCAGAAAGAAAAAAAAAAAAA
>Ga0325410_1000375_pt1 | contig 45887 bp, 24 predicted proteins | sample PopdelMetagenome_16_FD_206182 | JGI IMG/M metagenome (GOLD analysis project Ga0325410, IMG submission 206182) | Populus deltoides microbial communities from Bellville, Georgia, United States - Xylem-PdIQD-R3 | ecosystem: Host-associated > Plants > Phyllosphere > Stem > Wood/Secondary xylem...
TTACCAAAACCAAAAGGCTGAATCACCCATACGTCCCTAGAGTTTCATGCAAAGCCACAGATGATACACAAAACCCTGCCACGAGAAGAGACGTCCTCATCGGTCTAGGAGGCCTATATAGCGCTACAAATCTTGCTGACCGAACTGCCTTTGCTAAGCCAATCACCCCTCCAGACTTGACCAATTGTCAGTTGGTGGATTTACCAAACCCCGAAAATCCATCAAACTGTTGCACTCCATTACCCAAAAAGATCATAGACTTCAGACCTCCTTCTCCATCCTCCCCGCTACGCACAAGACGTGCGGCCCATTTAGTTGACGAAGACTACGTGGCCAAATATGCTGAAGCCATTTCCTTAATGAAAAGTCTCCCCAAAGATGATCCACGTAACTTCTACCAACAAGCCAACGTACATTGTGCCTATTGCAATGGTGCCTACGAACAAGTGGGGTTTCCAAAATTAGAAATTGATGTTCATTCCTGTTGGTTCTTCTTTCCTTGGCACAGATACTATCTTTACTTCTATGAAAGAATCTTGGGCAAACTTATTAATGACCCAACTTTTGCTCTGCCTTTCTGGAACTGGGATTCCCCCAGTGGTATGCAAATGCCTTACATCTTTACCGACCCTAAATCTCCACTCTATGACCAGTTCCGCGACCAGAATCACCAACCTCCTACATTGCTAGATCTTGATTATGGAGCGGGAGACCCCAACCCCACAAACGCAAATCAATTATACTCTAGTAATCTTAGAGTAATGTACAAGCAAATGGTGTCTGGTGCAGCAAAACCAACACTCTTTTTTGGAAAACCATACCGTGCTGGTGAAGATACTAGTCCTGGAGCTGGGACGATTGAGACCACCCCTCACAATAATATTCACATATGGACCGGTGATCCAAATCAAGAAAATAACGAAGACTTGGGCAATTTTTACTCAGCTGCGAGAGATCCAATATTTTTTTGTCATCACTCAAATGTTGACCGAATGTGGACGATATGGAAGACTATACCTGGAGGAACTAGGAGGGATATCAGTGATCCTGATTGGCTTAATTCAGAGTTTCTTTTCTATAATGAGAATGCAGAGCTTGTTCGTTGTAAGGTTAGAGATTGTCTTGACAATAGAAGGCTAAGGTATACTTATCAAAATGTCGAAATTCCTTGGCTACAATCAAAACCAATTCCGAGAAGGTTGGGAAAGAAAGCAGCTGAAACAAAAACTGCATTAACACCGATCACTGCATTCCCTTTAGTCTTAGACAAAACCATAGTCACTGTAGTTTCAAGACCAAAGAAATCAAGAAGCAGGAAAGAGAAAGAAGAGGAAGATGAAGTTTTAGTGATAGAAGGGATAGAATACGACAAAGGCAAATTCGTGAAGTTTGACGTGTTCATAAATGATGACGTTGAGATGCCTTCTAAACCAGAAAATACAGAGTTTGCTGGGAGCTTTGTTAATGTTTCTCATAAGCATGCGGAGAAGTCCAAGACAAGATTGATATTGGGGATTACAGAATTGTTGGAAGACTTAGAAGCTGATGGTGATGATAGCATTGTGGTGGCTTTGGTGCCCAGGTCTAATACTGTTAGCGATCCTGTTGTCATCTCTGGCGTTAAGATTGAGTTTGTTAAAGAGTGATGATTATCGAGGACATCTCGTTTTTGCTTTTCCTTCAGGAGATCGATGTTGGTCTTTTAGTGTTTGTCTGGGTGCCTTGCTGCTTAATATCATGCACGTGTAATTCAACTCTGTACTTTTTTATTTAACAATCTACAATTAAAGTAATGGCAGCTGATTATTTTTTTTAATTGTTCATCACTAAATCATAAATGTTGTTGTTCATCAAGAATCTGTTTTTGATGAAGTCATAAAGATTTCAAATTGGATTTGTGCCTCCCACAACTCTGTTTTAGGCTGAGTTGTCTAGGCTTGATTGCTTCATACTTTCTTACAAAAACAAGTTCCTTATCAGGACAAGAGCTCCTTCAATGCTTAAGTCAATAAATTGTAAAAGGGAAGGAAAGTATAATAACAAGAACAAGGATGTAGGAGAGTGTATGTTATAGTCATGTGTGTTGTTATTGTCAAAGAATCATCTCAACCTAATAGTTTAAGTTGTTAGGTGAGGTCACAAGATATAATTAATATTATTTTTTAATTACACCCCCTTAAGTGAAAGCCCTTTAGGCTTGAAACTTGCATAGACCCACATTACCTTGTGCTTAATTTTTAACAAATAAATGGGGATGGTGAGATTCGAACTCATGACCACTTGGTCATCAAGGCTCTGATACCGTGTCGAAGAACCATCTCAACTTAATAACTTAAGCTGTCAGATAAGGTTTCAAGATATAATTTATATTATTTTCTAACAGTTATGTAATCTTGTATGGACTTGTGTTGCCTTGTTCAGTCATGTATCTTATTACTTGTGACTTGAGCTATTTATACACCCTCATTGCATAAAATCACATCATAGAACTTGAAGTTGTAGAAATACAAGAAGGTTAGGCGTCATAACTATTGGTGAGAAAGGTTGGCACATGGTTAGTGAGAAAGGTTGGCATCATACTCACAAGATATGCATCTTGCTAACAAGGTATGCCCTATACTTACTTGGTTATTATCGAGAAAGCTAGGTGCCACATTGACTTCTGAGAGGTTGCAACAATTTATTATGGTGTGTGCCAATGATGGGCTCTTTGGAAATTTACGCAAGATTTGGATTTGGCCCAAGGTAGGTTTGTTATTGGGAAAAAGCCCTTAACTTAGTAAATAGGAAGTCCACTTGAGAGAAAGCTCATTAATGGATAGGGCGATCTACTTGGGTGAAAAGCTAGCTTATTTGTATTCTAAATGCTGCTCTCACTGGACGGGTGTTAAAATATCCATCCTAATGTCTGGGTATTCCATGCAAGCATATGACATTCTAAGCTTTCTTTTTTTATGCAAACCTTAGAGATTCAAAAATCTACAATCAATCTACACGTTATAAAAAAGTTAAATTCAAGTTTATAATATAAGTTGACATAACAATAACATGTACCGAGACACCAAGATTATAAAATCCAAACCCCTACCCAATACCTATTAAGAGATGTGAACAAGAAGTATGGTTTATGCCACAAAACTTAGTTAATTCTTTGATAAGTCATAGTAGTTTCATGAGGAACAAAGAGTAAGAGCAAACTCTCACATACAAGTTTTATTTCTGAATAATCAATCAATCTCTTATCAAATTTAAAACCTAAATACAAGCTAAATAACTCTACTTATAATAGGTAAGAACATCCTAAAAAATATTGGAAAAATAATGAAGAGTTCTAAATAAAATAGAAAAAGAATAATAAATCAACTAGGAAATTAATACAATTCCCATAGAGTTGTTTGTGGAAGGCTTTTCCAATGCAGGATTGACATGAAATTATAATTCAATATAAAACAAGATCTCTAAAAAGTTTTGATAAACTTTTAGGTAAATCTAATGGTCGGATTGAAAGTTATACTTGTTAGCATAAACATGTGCATTAGGAAAAATAAACCCCAAGCTGCCTTTAATGTCATTGAATGATAAGAAAACCTTGTCAATGGTAAAATCCATAAAATAAACATAAACATGAGTTTCTATCATGGAAATCCTTAATAGAATAATCATAATTGTTGTCGCATATGCTTTCCTCGTAGAAATAAAATACTTATTAAATAAGAAGTCCATAAATTATAAAGAAAACAAATTGCAAAACCCATAGAATAACTTTTGGCATGACTTTAAACACATTGTCCTATCTCTTCTAGATTAATTAATGGATCTATCATATATGGATGGAAAAATTACAATGTCTAGTTTTCATCCCTACTAGAATCGAAGCAAAATTTCTTCTGTAGCTTCAGATATATCTCAAATAATGCACAAAAGTCTAGTCAAGCATATTTACAATTTGTTAACCCAAATATCTTGAATCAACCCAATTAATTCCTCTTGGATCCTCTAAGTTTTAGACCTTGTAATAGGCCTAATTGGTATCTATAATGGATCATTTTTTGATGCTCGTTGATTCATTTCATTCCCCCTCTCCTGAAAATGATTTGACCTCAAATCATCACCTTGTTTTGATGTTGGCTTGCTTTTGAAAAACACATTAACTTGATTTTGTGATTTTGATCTTCTTTTTCCTTCTTCTTCTTTTTTTAAATTGTAAACAACTACATCATAAATAATCTATATTTTTTCAACTTTTGTCGCAACTAGGTTTTTATATGATGACAATGATGAAATAATACAAAAACTAAAAACTAAATGGGTATAACATGATTTTAGAGCCTTGATTTGATACCAACTAATACGAAACCTGTTACTACTTAATTTTTGACCCATGTTTTGATAAATTTTCAGAAAAATCCAAAAAATAGAGAAAAACAACGAAAATCCAAAAAAAAATATGTTTTTAATACATTTGCATCGTTTTTAGCATCGTCTCAAAAGAATTTAAATTTTCAAGGGTTTTTAGAATGCATTCGACTTTTAACGTGTCATTTTTAAAATAATTGATTTTCCTCATTCAGTCGATATTGATATTGCTCGTGTTCAAAAAATACAAAAAAATAAGAAAAATCAAAATTTATAAAAAAAAAAAGTTGAGGGACCAAGTTGGAAACCTAGCAATATTTTTACCTATAAATACTGGTTTCCACAACACACACAAGAGGGGGGCAATTTTAAAACATTAGAAAAAACACAAAAAGAAAAACCCTAACCCTAAACCCAACACTTTCCCAGTCTATGGTTTTTTTCTTTTAGCCCTCTCTCATATAAAAACTTAGAGGAAGGCTATATAAAAAAAAAGAGTGGAAATTGCCAACAATTAAAGGCAAGTCAAAGATTAAGGAAGGAGAAAGTCTATCAAGCCTAGGAAGGGCAAAAGAGGTTTCAATTAAGAAAAGACACAGCATATGCCAAAAGTCAATACCAGAAAAAACAAATACCGAGTTACAAACATTGTCTTTTCGTATCAATGATAAAGCCTCTAATGATTAGAATGATTATTCATCAAGGAAGAAGTTAGATTTGCTTTCTGACCTATGTTAAGGGAATTCTGATCTTTGAGGTTAACAAGGTTATATGTTATTTTCTCTACAATGACAACAAAATAAAAAGAATTAATGAATAGTTGATGTTGATCCTAAGTCTTTGAAACCCTCAAACACCTTTTTGAGCTTGTGAATTTCCCTTTGTTTCATAGTCATGAACCATAGCATGCATTACGTGCTTTTAAAAGCCCTTTTCGATTAAGTAAGCAATCTGAACCGATAAATGGCGCTCTTAAAACTGGAAGAGCTTTTCTATAAGGGTCATGACTTCATGAATTAAGCTACTGGTTATTATGCATATTGATAAAATAAATGCTAAGAAAAGAAACAACCTTTCTTGATAAAGCCTGAGCATCTTGTTTTTTAAATTAAAAAAAAATGTCACCTCATCACAGACCATCAAAAGGATATACCCAAAATCAAAGTTTAAAATGGACACAAAAAACCATGGGAAATGCCATTTTAATCTTACAACGGGTCGATTTTTGTTTTCAAAATATAAGACAATTAAAGGATTACATTGAATGACGTGCGTTGGGTCTTTGACCAAAAAAGCTTGATTTTCAAAAGATCTTTTCCAAAACTGATATCTCTCTGATTTCATTTCAACAATTAGACTTGAATATACATGACCTTTGAAGTATGAGATTTGATTCCAGAACAAGAAAGATTGTCGACCAAAGAAGAACATTGATTAAGTCTGCGGAATCCTTGACATGAAATGACATCAACTCTTCTCAATATTCCTTGAAAAGTTGAGACACCGTGGAGCAATACAATGGACCTTGAGAAGAAAAACAAGCAGTATTCAAATCAACTTGGGGGCAAAGAAAGATGATTAAATGAAAAATCAGTGAACGGTGGACAATGTGGTTCAAAGAAAGATAATCAATGAACGAACACATTCAGATCACATCGGGGGCAATATTGTTCAAAAATATTCCATGATCTAGTGAACTCCATCAGCAATTGAAACAACGCTGCACTTGAAGGACATTTTCATATCGTCATCTTGGGGTTATCCTTTGAAACATGGCTATAATAGATGTTATCGCATAGTTGCATTTGAATGAATGTCAGAAAAAGTGCACACCACCAAGACTGACTGTGGAACCATCTGTTTTGAAGCTCAAAGGCACACTTCACTACATGAATATGGGTGATAAATTGAACATCATCGATGAAGCTAATGCACTTCCTTTCACAATCTAATTAGACGAGCTGAGGGGAATCCCTGGAGAAGAACATTGAGCTTACAATGATGAACCTTGTACTACAAGCTATGAGATGCATGTCTGGATGACTTGGCAGTTCCATGAAGATTGATGATAACATATACTTGAATAGTATTGTTTCAGCTTAAGGCAAGTTTATGACTAATTGACAATCTTGATGGTTATTGGCACGATGTGCACAATCAATAAAAGAACAATTCTCAAGATAATCCAGAAGATAAATGATCGGTTAAGGTCATTCATGATGAATCAAGCAACACCACACTTGGGGGCACATTCATCCTTGATAAACAACGAGAGGAGTAATCATCGTGGATAGCCCAGGATAGGCACAACACTTATAGTTGAGTGGAGGGCTAGCATACAGATAAGCTGGTAAGTCAGAAGGACAAAGAAGGCTTTGGAATGCAAACAAAGGCACCTTATGACGATGGGACATCAAAGTAAGGGGACCTATATTCCAAATCAGGTAAGAATGCATGTATGTCATCTAACCTCAAAACATTACATAAATTTTTTTGAATTGTTATAGGAAAAATCCTCAATGAGGTCCAGCAAGATTGTGGAAAAAGAAAGAAGGATTGCGTTGATGATAACCAAGAATCGGTTTTAATCATGGAATAAGAAGAAGATGAGATGAACCCTACCATTAGGAAAATCTCAAAGAAATGAAAATATCAACCTTGCAATCGGGAAGCCCCGAGTTTTCAAACCCTACGATCGGGAATTATCAAGAAGCACCAAGTTTTTCAGTCCTTCTCCTATCATCCCTTCAGGACTTCGCCAGGTAAGTCCTATTCTTTTCACACTTGTCACTTCACATTCTTTTCATATAGGTAGGTCACCCATTACAATGAGACCGCACTTCATATTCTTTCCATCTGGTTAGGTCACCCATTACAAAGAGAGCGTTTTTCACATTCTTTTCACCTGGGTAGGTCACCCATTACAACGAGACCAATTTTTACACATTTTCTTTGGTTTTGGTTAAAGGAGGTCGCCAAATGGGATCTCATGTAGCTTTGATTAAAGAGAATCGCCAGATGAGATTTCAAGTTGATCGAGCTTCACACATTTTTTAGTTCCAATTAAATGAGGTCACCAAATGGGATCTCAGGTCGCTTTGGTTAAAGGGAATCGCCAGATGGGATTTCAGGTTGATCGAGCTACACACATTTTTTAGTTCCAGTTGAATGAGGTAGCCAGATGGGATCTTAGGTGGCTTTGGTTAAAGGGAATCGTCAGATGGGATTTCATGTTAACCGAGGTACACATATTCTTTGGTTTTGGTTAAAAGAGGTCGCCAGATGGGATCTCAGGTTAACGAAAAAAAAGAGAAAGAAACAAGAGAAAGAAAAGAAAAGGAAACAGAAAAAGAAGTAAGGTCTTTAGATGAGTGGATATTGAGCAAGTTAGGATGATAAGAAGACAAGTTTTCTTTACAAAGCTTACTATGCAAAACATTGAGGAGTTTTGCTTCGTAAGCACTGTAAAGAGGGGGCATCTGTTGCTACCTCATTTTTACCCATGTTTTGATAAAATTTCAAAAAAATATAAAAAATAGAGAAAAACAACGAAAATCCAAAAAAAATATGTTTTTAATATTTTTGCGTCGTTCTTAGCATCGTCTCAAAAGAATTTAAATTTTCAAGGGTTTTTAAAACGCGTTCGACTTTTAACGTGTCATTTTTAAAATAATTGATTTTCCTCATTGAATCGATGTTGATATTGCTTGTGTTTAAAAAATATAAAAAAAATACAAAAAATCAAAATTTACAAAAAAAAGAAGTTAAGGGACCAAGTTGGAAACCTAACAATATTTTTACCTATAAATATTGGTCTCCACAACACACATAAGAGGGGGGCAATTTTAAAACATTAAAAAAAACACAAAAGGAAAAACCCTAACCCTAAACCCATCACTTTCAAAGCCAGCCGCCACCTGAACCAACCAATTTCCACAGAACCCTTACTCTCCCTTCCCCCGGCCAAAACCAGAGAAAACCAAAGGAGCGCCCCCCCTCTTTTCCTCTCATCTTCAACCTTCAACCGGAGGCTCCCCCTCTCTTCGGTATCAGCCCAAACACAGCTCCTCCCTCACAGCCACAACATCATTTCCTCTCCATCCCAGTCGTTTCCTTCTCTCACCCAAACAACCATAGACCAGCCTTCCCCGGTGATATCTCCGCCTCAACACCGCTAGCAACCTCTCCCATCTCTACAGCAGCTCTAGCGGCCGCAGGCGACAACAGATCTCTTCTCCATCTCCGCCGGCCAAACCCGACAAAAGCCTAGCAGCCGACGGCCCCCTTGGTCTTGCCGCCACCTGAAACAGAGAAGAATGGGAAAGAAAAAGAAAAGAATCGATCTATAAAGAGAAGCAGATCTGAAACGGAGAAGAAGAGAAAAAAAACAAATCTGAAAAACAAAGAAATAAAAGCCTAAAATCGACTGTTTATGCATTTTTCTCCTTGTTGCAGGTGGCGGTGACCTTTATAGATGGCGTAGGAGGACAGAGAAGAAAAGGAGGTTTCCGATCCACTGTTTTGTTGCCTTCATCGGCGACGACGTGTGGAGAAGACGCGTCGCCACTGTTCCAGCACTGTTCATACAGGTCCAGAAGGTTTTCCAGCCCTGTTCCCGTGGCTGCACTATTCCTGATTCTATTTTGGGGCTATTATTGTAATTTTAAAAAAATTTAATGTATTTGTTGTTTAGTTTTAAATTTTTTTATAATTTGTATTTTGCAAATGTGGATGTAAAAAAAGGAAGAGAAAAAATATATAGTGAAAGTGAATGTGTTGTTTTGAATTTTTTATGAATGTTTTTTTATGATAAAATTGCAAGGAATAAAGAAGAATTTAATATTTTGATTTGCTTATGGTCAAAAATTAGAATTTACACGTAAGTCGTATTTCTAATATCCGATGAAAAGATAAAAATTTTAAAACTTCTTTAACACATCAAAGCCACGAAGTAGCTTACCTCAGGTAGGGTGCGTTAGGGGTGCTAATACTTTCCCTAACCACAACCAGTCCCGTACCTGTGAATCTCTGACAAGACCAGTATACCCAGGTTTCCTAGTAGCCCTCAATTAAATACTAGGTGGCGACTCCAACGAATCCAATCAAGCAAACAAACAAACAAAAAATCGCCAAAAAGATGCCGCACCGGTGACGTGCGACAAAACCTATAGGTATAAAGATCCAGAAACCAACAATCAAATTGATATTTTCTAAGAAAGCTAAATTCAAGCTTGTGATTGAATTTAACACAATGATAAAATGTACCAAGATACCAAGATTATAAAAACCAAAACTCTACCCAACACCTATTAAAACATGGGAACGATAAGTATGAAAGATGTCATGAAGCTTGGTTAATTTTTTGATAAGTCAGAGTGGTAAAAGAATACTCTTACACACAAGTTTTATTTTTGAATAATTAATCTATATCTTGCTAATTTTTGAAACCTAATATAAGTTAAATAATATTTTTAAAAAATAGGTAAGAACATGCTAAATAATGCTGAAAAAAATAATAAAAGAGTTCTAAATAAAATTAGAAAAAAGGATCCTAAATCATTTAGAAAATTAATACAATTCTCGCATAGTAGCTTCTAGACCTTATTGAAAGGCTTTTTAAATGTCTAATTAACTTGAAATTTTAACCCAATATAAAACAAGACCTCTGAAAACTTCTAGTAAAATTTCAGTTCAATCCAATGATTAAATTAAAAGTTATAGTTATTAGCGTCAAATTGTACATTAGAAAAATGAGTCCAAAATTGTCTATAATGTCCTTAAATGATAAGGAAACCAATAAGAAAATACATTAAACAAAAGGAAACACAAGTTGACAACATGAAAACCCTTGCCAGAATAATCATAATTGTTGTCACCTATGCTTTCCCTGTAGAAGATAAATCCTTGTTAAATAAGAAGTCTACAAATCATAAGGAAATAAAAAACAAAAATCATACATTAACTTATGACCTAACTTCAAACACGTTGTTCTATCTAGTCTGAATAAATTATTGGGTGCAACATATATGGATGGAAGGATTACAATGTCTAATTTTCAGTCCAACTATAATAAAAGCAAAATTCCTCATGTAACTTATGATATGTCCTAAATAATATACAAAGTTCTAGTCTGATAGATTTACAATTGATATTAACTCAAATTTTAAGAATCAATCCAATTAATCTCTCTCGAATTAACTTCAAACACGGTAAATGTCTTTTGAGTTGCATTGAAGAAGCTTGATGTTATTTCCCTTCCTGTCCGTTTCTTTTCAGTTTTGAAGATTTTGCTTGCAGTTATGTGATACGAACACCAAAGATTTTCATTAACAAAATATTTAAAAAATCTCCCAAGGGTGGATTGTCTTGGAAACCTACCTAAAAGATCATTGCAGAGCTTTCCTACTATATGATCCTTGTTTCATGATTTATACGAACACCAAAGTTATATATCTAGTTTATTATACAAGTTGAAATTGAATTGATTGGAAATTAAATTTCGTAATTTATTTTAGTATTTTTATAGGGTTATCTTGGTTTTATGATCTAAATCGCGGGTTTGAAAGGTTGATTCAGTTCGTTTTTTTAGATCCTTTTTTTAATTGATTTTTTTCTCAATTGCATCCTTAAATATTGGGTCGATTATAAATTAGGTTTTATAATGTGTTTTCTACGGGTTATCATAGTCTCATAACTTAAGTCATGGATTTGGCATATTAACCCAAGTTGACTCAAGTCAATCTAATATATTATTATTTTAATATTAAAAAAAGATGTTATCTTGAAAAAAAATTAAGTTAAATTATATTTTTACAGGTTATCTAAGTTGCTTTTAGACCTGCAAAAAACAATCGAGTCACTTGGAATTAACCCTAGCAGATTATTTTTTTCACTAAAACAATACAAACAATATCTAAATATTTTTTTATATTGAAAAAAAATCTGACATGACACCCCGCGGACCACAAGTTATTTATCTAACGTGAAACATACTAAGGCTACGTTTGGGAATACGGCTGCGGCGGCGTTCCCAAAAATTTTGAATTTTTTTTTTTTTTACTAAAATTTAATATGGTTTATATGTTTTGGATCGTTTTGATATGCTGATGTCAAAAATAATTTTTAAAAAATAAAAAAACATCATTGACATGTATTTTGGCATGAAAAGTTATTTAAAAAGCACCCGCAACCACACTGACAAACACGCTCTAAACAGACTGGTCAGCGGTCACCACATCCGTTGCTATTAGCCGGTATACTCCCGTGACTGTGGTTGATGGTTATCCTCTATAATTCAGTACTTTCACGTTTTATTCTAGACCGTCTTGCGAAGAAACGACAATTTTATTAACAAAACGCTGAAAGGGTGGGTGCTCACCTCACCTCACAAAGCTATTTTTTTTATTTTTAATTATTTTAATATTTAGTTGTTAAAAATTTTAATTTTATGATTTATTTTAATTTTTTTTATAAAATTAATTTAATTGTATAATTTAAATTATGAATTTAGCAGGTTAACCGAGTTAACTCTAGTCAATTTTTTAGTTTTTTTTTTTAAATTGATTTTTTTAATTTTATTTTTTAATATTGAGCTGATTATAAATTATGTTTCATAATTTGTTTCAATTTGTTTTATATAAAGTTATCTCAGAGAAAGAAGAAGAGTAGATAGTAGATGAAAAAATTTGATTTGTTGTTATTATAATAAAATACAGACATGAGCACTAATTAAATTTGTACAGGATTCTCTCTCTCTCTCTATATATATATATATATAGAATAGTAATTAATTATTGCCTTTCTGTAACTTTATTTTCTTTTTATGATTACATGATTCCTTATTTATATAGATTGATTTGTTTTTGATCTGCTATAGCTGTAGTTTTCATTTATGAAAAGTATTCATTGGTTTCTTTGAGATAGTTGTTGATTTTTTATTGATTTATTTTGATCTGCCACAGCTATGATTTCCATGTATAATTTCTTACCATTCTGCATGATTTCCATGTATAATTTCTTACCATTCTGAATAGTAGTTGTTGGAGTAATTGTCCCTACAGACATGTTTTGGTCCATGCAGGAGAAAAAGAATCTTTAATTGCAGATTGCAGATATAATCCCACATATCTATACCGCTTTTGGATTTTTCAATGCCAGCTGAGTTTTACCAAATATCGACAGCTAAATTAAAATCCTCCATTCATTATTGTTTATTCTGATCAGCGATATCTCAGAACGGAATAGGGATAGGAAGACCTCAAATTAATTAGTCCATGCATAAACTATGACTCCATTTCAATGTGTTTTTATTTAAATGGAAAAAACAAATGATTATAAACTTAAATGATGTTTTTGTATGAATTGTATCACTTGTCTGTTTTTAATTGTCTATTAGAAGAGGTATTTTTATTTTTATTTTTGTATTAATTTTACTATTTTTATTTTATTATAAGGATTATGTTATTTTAATTTCTTTTGCATATAGCTTATGTCTGGTTGGGTGCGCCATATAAACCCAGCTGAAATATTATTCTATTCATTTACTTATCAATTAAATATTCTCTTTAAGTAAATTTTTTTTAATAAAAAACACACTAATTATAGAAATTTAATTGGTTTTGCATCCGACTTCACTAATTCTTGCAAGCTCCATCAATACTGAAAGATAAATTTTATTTCAGACCACTTCGATCTATTGTTCGTATCTGTTTAATTTCCTTTTCAACACTATATATGCAACCTTATAGTTTTTTAGCTTATGTTTATTCAAGATTATGTGCTTTTAAACTGGCGAAGCAAGCAGTCTCTTTTCAAGCACCGCGCGTGTGAGCTTTCTTGTGAGAATGATCAGAAAGTGAGCGTTGATTAAGTGAAGAGCAAGAATCAACGAGAGGCTGGTGCAGGCAATCGTAAAAACTTCAGCGATCTTGTATTCATGAGGCTCAAATTCAACATTTTTCAGTATCCTGTTGTGGTTCAACAGAAGACTAGACACCTGGTTTTCTGTAGTTATAAATATGAAGTACAACTCATCCTAATGTTCTTGAGACGTACATATATTGGTGGTGGTGATATATATAATTTTCATATATATATATATATATATATATGAAAATTATATATATCACCACCACCAATATATGTACATATATTGGTTTGAGCCAGTTTTGAATTATTAAGGAAAATTAGTGTGTTTTATATATGAGAATGATATGTAAATTATGTTTTAATAAATAAAGAATTAAATAGATGTTTTTATGATAGAATGAGATTAGTAAGTATGAAAAAGCTTTGGGTATTGTATGAATTGAAAAAAAAAAAACTAAAAATTGAACTAACATCTCATGAATTGTATAAAATGATTTACGGTTTAGGATTACCAAACGATATGGTCATTCGGTTGATAGGAACAATAATGAAGTTGGCTACTATCTAAATCCTTTTGATCAAACTGGTCAACTATTTGTTTCATGCTTGGCACATTGCACTCGGGATAACTAAAAACCTCTTCATATCTTGGGATATTTTATTTCCAATATAACTATGAATGTGATTTCATTTTAAAATTACAACCTAGTGCACCCGAGGCTTGGCAATATATGCCAAGCCTAACCATGGCTAGGTCTGGCTAGCTTTGGACACAACGCCCCTTTACTATGGCGTGTTTGTATTCAGAAAAATTATATCCGTATGTTTTTCTTGATTTAGTATTTTTTGGTAAAGACATATAAAGATATAGTGATAAAATTTTGGTTCATTAGATACCAAGCATTTTTATGTTTGTTGAGTTAATGAAATCTAAATTCTTTAAAACCTCTTTATGTCTTGGGATATTTGATTTTCAATATAACTATCGATGTGATTTCAATTTAAAATTAGGACCCAGCATACCCGGGGCTTGGCACATTGTCAAGCCCAACCATGGCTGGGTCCGGCTAGCTCTGAACACAGCGCCCCTCCACTAAGGCATGTTTGTATTTAGAAAAATTATACCCGTATGTTTTTCTTTTTTTAGTATTGCTTTGTTTAAGACATATAAAGATATACTAATAAAATTTTGATTCATCGATACCATGCATTTTTATGTATGTTGAGTTAATGAAATCTAAATTCCTAAAAACCTCATTCATGTATTAGGATATTCGATTTCTAATATAACTATGAATGTGATTTCATTTTAAAATTAGGACTTAGCGCACTCTGGGCTTGATATATTGTCAATCCCAACCGTGGTTGGGTCTGACTATTGGCTACACACAAACCCTATACCAAAGGCTCTATGCGTTAAAACAAGAAGGTAAATCAGTTAACAAATATACTGATGAATCTTACCAATTAGTAGCTAGGAATAATTTGGCAGAAACCAAAGAGTAACTGGTGGTGGGGTAATTAAGTGGGTTATGATAATCTATACAGGACGTGTTGTGCCGATAATATTTGTGAATAGTTTTGGAGGCGTATCAAAGGACCTTGACAATGGATAAGTAGCAAGTTAATAGGGCTATTAACATAAATTTCTGGGGGGAAATGAATAATATAAGAGAAGACAACAATAACCAGAGGATGATGACCATCCTACCCAAGCCAACTGAACTCAATAGACTTCACAGATAATAAGTCAAGGTTTTGTTTTTTATTTCAAAATTTGTTTTTATAGATATAAAGAATAGAGCATCAAGCTAACGAGTGTAACAAATCTTAGAGTTATCCGAGTAAGAATATGTTGATAGAGGAATTTGTGGATGTGGCTGATATTATTTATAATGACTTAAATAGTAGTGAAGAGATTTTGCATGGAGATAATGGTACTACCTTTGTCATTATAAAGAATTTGTTGATGCCCAATGTGATTCAAAAAAAGATTGATAGTGCATTATTATTTTATATTCTATATGGACCAGAAAATATAAGGTATGTAGCTTGATAATGGACAATGGTAAATTTTAGAATGTAGAGTCAACGAGGGTAGTAAAAAAACTCCAGCTAGCAACTGAAAGTCATCCTAAGCCCTACAAACTAACATGGATGAATAAAGACATTAAGATAATTATTGATAGTGTGTAATGTGATGTGGTATTGATGGATGCATGCCATGTTCTGTTGGGGAGGTCATGGTAGTTTAATATAAGTTTTATTCATGATAAGAGGAGGAATATGTATACCCTCAGTATTAAGATGAAATGTATAGTATTGGCATCTATAAGGAAGAAAGTGGAGCTAAAAACTAAAAAGATGAAGAATTTATTGTCTTTATCGTAGTTTATAGAGAAAATGAGTGAATGAGTAGTTTATACCCTAATACTTGGTAGTAGTAAAATTCAAGAAGAGGATGATGTTGATGAAAGTACTAAAAAAATAAAAGATAAGCTAATAGAAAGTACATATTTGATGTTAGAAGAGTTGCCCCAAGGATTGCCTTTTATAAGAGAGATACAACACTGGATTAATTTGGTTCTAATTATAGTTTACCAAACAAACCAACACATAGGTTTATCCCAATAAAAGCTAAAGAGTTGCAAAGGTAGGTGGTGGAATTACTGGAAAATAGGTATATTTGAGAAAACATTAGTTTGTAGTTTCATCCTTTTTAGTCTTAGAAAATGTTAGTTTCTAGTAGATTTGTATAGACAGTCGATTCATGAACCAAATAACGATGAAGTACATGTATTCAATTTCGTGACTAGATGACATGCTGGATCAATTAGCAGGTTCTGAGGTATTTTTCAATATTGATCTCAAGAGTGGTTATGATCATATTAGAATAAAATTGATGGATGAGTGGAAAACAACCTTTAAAACACAGGATGGGTTGTATAAATTGATGGTTATGTAGTTTGGAAAGTCCAATGCTCACAACACTTTTATAAGGTTCATGCATCAGGTATTGAGATCATTCATAAACATATTCATTATGGTTTATTTTAAAGACATCCTGATTTACAGTCTCACTCCAAAGTCTTATTTAGAGCATCTACTAGTTGTCTCTAACACTTTACAGAATAAGAAGTTATTTATCAACTACAAGAAGTGTAAGTTGTTCACTAGTAATGTTACTTTTTCTAGATTTTGTTATATTAATGGATGGATTTCAGGTTGATCTTTCAAAGTCACGATGATTGTAGAATGGCCAACGCTAAAAAAATGTTCGATAAAGTTTAGAGTTTTCATAAACTTGCATCATTCTACAGAAAATTCATTCAAGATTTTAGCTCTTTGATTGCATTCATTAGAGAGTGCTTAAAGGGAAGAAATTCCAAGTGGATAGATGATGTCGAAGATAAGTTTTAGCTAGTGAAGCAGAAGATGATTAAAGCTCTTTTATTTGCACTTTTTGACTTTGACAAACTATTTGAATTCAACTCTGATGCATCTTGGATAGGCCTTAAAGGTGTTCTTATCCAAAATGGACAACCAAATGCCTTTTTTAGTGAGATATTATCTAGTTCAAATAAAAACTACTCTACATATGATCTAGAGTTTTATGTTATTGTTCAGGCTCTAAAGCATTGCAAAATTACCTTTTATAAAAGGAGTTTATTCTAATCATAAATCATGAAGCTTTGAAGTATATAAATAGGTAGTATAGGTTAAGTCATTGGCATACAAAGTGGATGTCTTTTCTTTCAGAGTTTACCTTTTTATTGATGCACTAATATAGCAATCTTAACAAAGTAGCTAACACCCTCAGTAGATAAGTTACCCTGCTCAGTACTATACATGCCTAAGTGATGGGGTTTGATACTTTTGAGATTTATAGTCAGGTGACTCTTTTTTTGAGTAAGTTTATACAGAATTGGTGGATGAAGGTAACTAAGATAACGTAATGCTTGTGAATTGTCATTTATGAGTTGCATTGTGAGAAATACTATGAGCGTGATAAAACAATAGCCTTGGTGTCATTAAATTATTATTGGCCTAAGTTGTTAAGTTAAGTATCCAGTTTTGTAAAAAGATGTACTATTTATTAAAGGTCTTAAGGTTCGTTATTGAAAGTGGGGCTATATACTCAATTGCTAGTTCATGATGCTTTATGGTTGGATGTTAGTATGGATTTTGTGTTGGGCTTACCTCATACCTAACAAGCAATGGATTCTCTTTTTTTTTTTTTGGACAAGTTCTAAAAAATAATCCATTTCATAATAAGTTGAAAGACATGGTTGCATCCTAGATAGCCCACATTTACTTTAACGAGGTGATTTTCTTACATGGTATCCCTAGGTCTATCATTTTAGACAGAGATGTGAAGTTTATGAGTAACTTCTGAAAGAGATTATGGGGAAAGTTAGGAACCTAGTTGAATTTTAACAGTGCTTATAATCCTTAAACAAATGGACATATATAGGTGGTTAACCGTAACCTTGGATGCTTGATGTGAAGTTTGGTGGAAGAATAGCCAAAATAGTAGGATATCACCTTCTTTGAGTAGAGTTTGCTTATAACATGTCTCAAAATTTGATCTTCCAATCGAGTCCATTTGAGATACGCTATAAACAGAATCCTTCTAGCGTGATAAAGTTAACACATGTTCTTCGTATTAGATGATTGAGTGTCCAAGCTGATGGTACGTAGATTACTTATGAGGTAAGTAAAACAATACAAAATATATGGCCCTAACCGATATCCATCAAAGAAAAGTGGTGTTTGAGGTAAGTAATTGTGTGTGGGTAGTACTCTCTCGTGACAAGTTTCTAGTAGGAGATTATAACAAGTTGATGAAAAAATAAATAGGCCCTTGCTAGGTGTTGTAAAAAATTAATTATAATGCTTATAGACTTCACCTTTCTAGCCATCTGAAAAATTTTGATGTCTTTAACATGCAACATTTGACATCTTATTTGAAGAAAGAATAGAACTCAAGGACAGGTTCTCTCTAACCAGAAGAGAATAATGCAATCAGGCTTGTAGAAACTAAAGGTTTTGTGCAGTCAGTGGGTATCTACTATAGCTAGATGAAGATTTGCCACAAACAATCTATGTGGATGAACTAATAGATGCTTTTATAAACCAGTGAGATGAAATTGAAAAAACAATATTTTAAAAAAGAACAAAAAAACCGACTAGGATCCATCTAAGTCAATTAGCCAAATTTGCAATCTGAGTGTGAGAACATGATAAGGTTGTAGAAACAAATTGAATAAAATAATGAAGCTTAATTCTTAAACCCATCAAATGTTAAAGGACAAAATTAAAAAAAAAACAACATAAAAAAACTTGAGTCAACTCAAGTTAACTCGGATCAACATGTCAAACTCGTGATTTAAGACATGAAATTGTGATATTGAATGATGAAATTAAAAAAAAAATTAATTTTATAAAAGACCTAAAAAAAGAGTCTAGTTAGGCTAATCTTCCAAACCAATAACTTGGATCATGAAGCCTGGATTATCCAATGGATGGAAAACCCAAAAAATTCAAGAAGTCAAAATCCTAATCGACAAAATGGTCAGGAATAAAATTTTAAAAAAAAAATTAAAAAGGATTCAAAACAAAACTAATAACATCAAAAGAATAAGGACCAAATTTGATATTAAAACTAAATGAAACAAAATATTGAGGGATAAAATTGAAAAACAAAATCAATTTAAAAAAAGGATAAAAAACAAAACAAATAGAAATCAAAAGAATTAGAACCAAATTTGATACTAGAATAAAATAATATAACACCTTTAACTTTTCCAGGCCAACAAATTTTTCGAGGAAAAGAGACTGAAATAAGGGAGAAAAAAAAAGTCATTAGAGCCTCATCGTTGCACTGTTGCACACACGCGACCCACCACCAAAAAGGTCTCGTTGTGGCAATTCAAATGCATCCACGGATGGTGGTGGTAAGCCATCAAAAGAGGTTGTACATGCCTTAAAAGCATGACAATCTCTCCCCACACACTAGCATGTTCAATGCATAAACCAAACAAGTTGTCCTGGTTGACTTTTCAATCCCGGATATTTTCTTTTTTGATGTGTTGATGATGTGTTTTTGGGTTGGAATGACTAAACAATTGGGTTTTTTAGGCAAAAGAGTCATTGTCTTAATTTTCTAGCCACCATAATGGTGTCTGAAATCTAAACAAAAGACACATAGTAAGCCCTAAAGGTCGTTTGCACCTTTAAAAAATTTAAAAATAAATAAAACCAAGCCCAAACCCTCAAGCTTAGGCTTAAATGTCCACCTATGTGCCTGAGTTTTTCATTATAATAGCTTAGGAGCATTGGGTCATAGGCCCACGATCATGGGATATATATTATTGAACCCGGTTGTATTCATTACCTAGATCATAGGTTTGGTGAATTAAGAGATGAAACTCGGGCTATTATTTTTTTCTAATATTTTTTTTTAATTGATATACTTTCTTAATATGTCTCTTTTTTTAAATAACTTTTAAATATATGTTTCAATTAATATCCTTCTTTGTGATTATTATTTTTGCATATTTAACTCTTTTTGGATAAAGATTTTTGTTAATGGTGTTATGTGTATTTAATGTTTTAGAAGATTATTCCGATTCATCTATAATTTTTTTTATCTTTTGCATAGATGAAATTTATTTTTTAAAATAAAAAATGTTTTTTATATAATTATTATAATATGTGCAACCTTGCATAATATTTGTTTTCTAATATATTTTTTCCTTTTGTTTTGCTCAATCAATTTATTGTGTTTTTATTTTTATTATTTTTTAATTGAATAAAAAATAATTTTAATTAAAAAATTCAATAAATACAACCGGAAAAATATTTCATCTTATGAGATTAAATATCTTAATCTATATTTGTTTCTTGATTTTTGAATTTTATTTTTATTTGTCGTTAATAATTTTTTTTGTTTATTAACACGTATAATTCTTAATTTATTTGATTATATATATGTATAACTTTTTGATTTACATTTAAATTTTTTTATTTGTAAAAACATGTCAAAAAAGGCTTACATATATAATTTTTTTTTTTGTTAAAGAAAAATATATCTGGCCCAGGTCAAATAGCAAGTATATTCATGCATAAGTGGTAGATTTTCCCTCGAAATAAAAAAAAAAAGAAACTTTGTTGATATAAAACATGTTTTTGTGTGTCATATGGGAATTGGTTAACTCAAAGATAAGGTGATCGAAATCTGATTCTGTCAAAATATCAAACACCCTGGTAAGTCAGGCAAGGTAATCAAGCACTGGGCATTGTAGATATCATATACCATCGATTTTCTAACATCTCATTCTAAAACTAAGTTCAATTTGCATTGTAGTTGTGATCGTTTCCGCATAAGTTCAAATCCCTCATTGTTTCTTCTACAAAGAAAATTAATGACAAGAAGAGATTATTATTTTTTTATAATCAACCTAACAGTTAAACATAAAACAACTTGTAGATCAAACAACTATTCTATATACTTTTTGATAATAAAAGCGATGGATCTAGTGCCAACGCAGCTAGAGGTAACTAAAAAGGGCAGTTAACCATCTAATAGATAATTCAATGGTAAGAAACTTGAGATGATCTTATACTCGAGCCCTATGATTGCTAATATTGATGGCCACTGGAAGCTTACCTAGTCGTTAACTTCAAGATCCGTGGAGATTAGTCGAGGTGCATGCAAGCTGCCCAGACACCCCACATGAAAAGAAAGAAAAAAAGAAGAAGAAGCCTGGAGTTATATACCCATTATCTTGTTATCCGAGGGTGTAAACTAACCCTTTTGTTTGACTGTTTGAGAGGCCACATGAAAGCTGTCCTGGAAGGATGACAAAGGCATTGAAAACTCCCACATTCTCCTTCCTAAAGCACCGATGTTTCGAGCATTGATGATCATTGTATTTGAATCCAAAGGGTCTTGTTTTATTATTTTATTCTAATGACACAACAACCATTGGCATAGTTCTGATGTTTTGAGTGCTTCAATGGATTTTCATGATAAAAAATAATTGTTGAGGATATGTTCAGGAGATCATGACCAGCAACTGATATATTGGTAATATTAGAGCAGGAAATCGCTTCTAACTTTCAGCATCTTATGCAACTGATATATTGGTAATATTAGAGCAGGAAATCGCTTCTAACTTTCAGCATCTTATACCTCCTGCTCAAACAATCACCTCACTTTTAATCTCAGAGTGGGATAAGAAAATGAGCTGGTCTGGACGGGGCTGGTCATGTCATCTTCTGCCTCCTCGTGTTGAATTTCATTATCAACTTACTTTCTCGCAATCATGCTCCGATGATGAAAGCTCTGCTTTACTCAAACTTAAGGATGGTTGCTTGGAAGGCTGGAACAGATTGCTGTTCGTGGGATGGAGTCTCATGTCATGGAGTCACAGGTCATGTTATAGCTCTTGGCATTAGTTGCCGTGGTCTTAGAGACAACCTCAATCCCACTCTTCCAACTTTCAGACCTTCGGAGACTAAATCTTGCTTTCAATTATCTTAACCTTTCAAACACATGGTTCTTAGGTCAAGTCCCATATAAAATCTCTCACTTGTACAAATTGATCTCTCTCGATCTATCTTTTAATGGACCATTGACACTAGAAGGCCCAGCTATGAAAATGATTGTCCAAAACCTTGCTCTAGTAAGAGAGATTTTCCTTGATTATATAAATGCTCAGTTGATCTTGGTTCTTTGATGAACCTTTCTTCTTCTTTAACTTCCAATTTGCTTCAACAACCATTTCCAACTCCTTCGCAATCTATGTATTCTTTTAATAGCAAACAATAAACTGACTGGAGAAATCCCACCTTGGATTTGCAGTATCACCACCTTCCAGATCATTAACTTATCTAATAATAGTTTGAGTGGCAACATTCCACAGTGCTTGGGGAGCTTTTAGTACTGAACTATCAGTGTTGAAATTGGGGATGAACAACTTCCATGGCACCATTCCTGAAACATTTACAGAGGGAAATAAAATAAGAAGTCTTGACTTGAATGCCAATGAGTTAGAAGGATCATTACCACGATCCTTAGTTAATTGCAAAATGTTGGAAGTCCTCGATCTACGAAACAATTACATACATGCCCAATTGGCTGCAAACTCTTCCTAAGCTGCAGGTTCTGGTGCTGCGCTCTGACGGACTCCATGGTTCCATAGATAATCCCATTGCGATATCTCCTTTCTCTAGTCTGAGAATCATTGATCTCTCACATAACGAGTTCACTGGCCTTCTGCAAATTTTCAAGCTATGAAGAAAGTGGATGAAGTTAAAGCTACACCCGAGTATTTGGGGGGGGGGGGGGCTATATTATCAGGATTCTGTGGTTTTGACGATGAAAGGGACTGAGGTTCCAATGGAGAGAATCTTACAGCCATTGACCTATCAAGCAATCAATTTGAAGGACAGATTCCAGAGGAAGTCGGACTTCTTAGTTCACTCGTAGTCCTTAATTTTTCAATGACCAGCCTTATTGGTCAAATATCATCATCGCTTGGGAACCTGAAAGCACGAGAATTTAGATCTATCATCAAACAGGCTTAGTGGAGAAATTCCTGAACAATTAACATGGCTGAACTTTCTCGCAGTACTTAACCTCTCATATAACCAGCTTGCAGGCCCAATTCCTCGAGGCAGTCAATTTGATAACTAGCAGATTGATTCATATGTTGGAAACTTGAGGTTGTGCGGATATCCATTATCAGTGAAATGCAGCAATGATGTGACCCCACAGCCCCCACCATTCCAAGAGAAAGAAGATCTTGCAAGCTTATTCAATTGGAAGTTTGCAATGATAGGTTATGGATGTGGGCTGCTGGTTGGACTGATCATGGGATTTATTGTATTCTCAACAGGAAAGCCACAATGGTTCGTAAGGATGGTCTAGGTTGAACAATAGAAATGGTAAAGAAAGACGAAGAAGATTATTCATAAAAAAAACTTGTACTCTCAGGCTAGGATTGCATGCTTCCCTATCTGTAGAACAGCTAGTTATTGTCCATTTCCTTTCAAGTTGTCTTACCTAGCTAGTCTTCTTGTCAGTCAAAAATATGAAGAAATGATTGAAGGATAGAATTTTCATCAAAAAGAAGCTCTACCAAAATGTATTTGTTTGTTTCTCTTCACTTTTATTAGTGCATTGCCTTCTAAACAAGAACAGCAACAATCACGCTGTTTCTTTACCGTCACATATAGCGTCCTACAGTAAATAGCATTCATAAGAAGGAATGCTGTTTTATGGCCTTACGAAGATAGGACTTAAAGGTTGTTCAGTCTATCTGATGATTCATTTTCAAGTTCACTATCATCAAGCCATCCTAAGGATTGAAATCTATTGTATTTTTCCTAAATTAAATAGTTCTAATCAAACACGTAAGGACTCACAAACCAAGATTTTTTCTGCTACAAAAAATATTCTTTCCAGTATCATCTATGTCATAATTCAAAACAGATGGGACTGGTAATGACTACCAAATGGACCTGGATTGCTCCAAGTTCTCTACACTTGACAAAAGTTTTGTTAATGGGTTCCCAAATATGATAATTTTCACTGCCTGTGAACAGACTTCATTGAAATTCCCGTGAAGGGAGATCCAGCACATTATAGCTTAACCCACAAACGTCCATATTATCAAAAGGTCACATGAGTACCTTGGGTCTTGCAAAAGGATATGATACGACTGCTTAGTTCCAAAGAACTGAACTTTCAACATCTATTTATCATACGGTTCCTTGCAGAAAAATAAATGAATATATCCATTTATATTGTAAAGTTGAGTCAGAGTTATCCAAACTCAAGAATCAAGTTTGTGTGTGTTTAATTATGTATATACGTATACATACATGTATAGCACCTATAAACTTGCCATAGAAATTCATTTAACTTCGTAGCATGTACGGTATACCTTCTAACTCTTCTAACTGAATACAGCCCAATGCACCCAATTTTATTCCATGCTTAATGCAAGACATTCTGCAAACAGAACCCAATTTCCAAAATTATAAAATACTCAAGAAAAAGTGGCTAATAAATAAATAGAGGAATCCCATGATTCCTGAAAGCTTTGGCGTAGAACATGAATTCAAAAGTGCACAGATCGATTGATTTATGCAAAGCCAAGGGCTATAACATTATCAGAAAGTTTTTGTAATTTAGACAAATGAACATCTGTGTAAGGTGTCTTTCAGTCAAGTAAGAGAAACCTCCCTATATGAAACACACATCGAAAGAGAGAAGTGCAAATACCAGGAAAGAGAGACATGAAAAACAATGATGGTTAAATTATAAGTAGACTACCTCGAGTATGTGATGGAAGAGAAATATCAGATTAGATCATTCCGGAATACTGAGGGACAGCCATGTGTCAATCATATCTTTGGATGCACCTAAACCAACTCAGGTATGAAAGGAAAGAGAGTGAATAATATAGTTGAAGGTCATTCAACAACTCATCATGTTTGCAGGAAACAGAACTTAGATTGCACGAAGAACAGATAAACCAAGAAGAGATACTTAGTCAATTGTAGACTGTAAAAGGTGTCCACTGATAGTCACTGAAGTTCCTTGATACATCCCACATAAGATTCCAATAACTGCAAGGACAAGGAACCCTGGCATATGTTACCTTTCCCGTCCCAACAGCCAGAAAAAATGATGCTGAAAGCAAAAATGACCAGGGCAAATCTTAATCAAAATGAATGGGTACATTTTCAGAGGATCACTATAATAATTGTTCATAATAGGAATTTAACTGAAAATGCAATCCCAAGAAAGATCTAACTCAAAGGCAGCTTTCACAAAAGAGAAAGAATCTATATGTGCAGCAATAATTTGGACAATACCTGGACAAAGATTTCCAATGACATTCTGAAAGCTTAAAGATCCAAAGGCTTCTTAAAAGGAGACTGTCTTGGAATCAGAAAGGGAACTGAAATACTCATCAAATAGCACAACCCAATTCTCATAGGAGACATCCATATTTTCATAACAACCAGATTCAGTAACTTTCACTGCGAGTCAAAATCTTGCAAAGCCTGATGTCACTTTTTAATTTATGGACCAGTCCGACAAATAACTTTGCAGCCAGAAAGAAGTACACAGTCTGTACCCTAAGTGTTTGCGAGCATGTAGGAATGCAAGGAGCGGGAAAACACACAATCATGCATGCGATAAATCTCTTACTGCTGTTCACTCACATAAGAAGAAATTAAATCAATTACGTGCCTCATCAGAAAATAACTGAATAGAATATTATTGTCCTGGTGTCAGTTCATAACATCTATCAAACTATCAACGAGGTTAAATGAACTAGAGAGTTTATCATCCTTGAATACCATGGCAACAGCCATCCTCCATAAATCTACATTGATAAGTTTTCCCTTTTCCAGAGTATTAAAAGCTGACCTTAACAAATCTTCATTCTTTCCCTCACACAACCTATTAACAAACTTGCATATACTGGCAGAACAAGGAACAAAACCCTTGAAAATCATTTCATCCAAAATAAATGCTGCTTCCTTGAACTGCATCCCATTGCAAAACCCGTCAAAAAGAATCCTATAGGAAACAACATCAGGAGCACAGCCACGTCTTGGCATATCTTCAAATAAATCATTTGCTTCACCCCTTTTCCCTTCTTCAAACAGTTCTCGAAGTATCACATTGTAGCTGATAACATCAGGCTTACACCCTTTCTCCACCATCTCATCCAACAATCTATAAGCTGCTTCAAAATCCTTATCCTTACAAAACAAATTAATAATCACATTGTAAGTTACAGTATCGGGTTTGTACCCACGTTCTTTCATGTCCTCCCAAACACCTAAAGCCTCTTCCTTTCTCCCAGACCTAAAAAGCCCACTAATCAAAGTAGAATAAATTGCTGGATCCAACTCAATTTTATTTCTAATCATCTCCTTCTTAAGCTTAAAAGCTAAACTTAACTCGCCATTCTTACAAACCCCCTTAATCAATGACGCATAAATATAAGCATTAGGATACACCCTATAGACCTTAACCATATCCGTCTTCAGCTTAAAAGCCTCCTTCAACCTCAAATGCAAACAAAACCCATAAATCAAATTACCAAATGTAATCACATTAGGACTAACACCTCTATTAGTCATTTCATCAAACACCTTGGACGCATCATCTAATCTCCCACTCGCACAAAACCCACGAATCAATAAATTATAGGTACAAGCATCTGTTTTCCCAAATTTCACGATACCCACAAAAAGTTCCCTCATTTTATCAAAATCCTTGCACATCAAGAATACACTTAGCAAGGAATTATACGATTTTACCGTCCTTTGGACACGAAACGAAGGCAATTCATCGAGCAGTTTGAGTGCATTTTCAGGGAGGCGAGCACGGCCATAGAAATTGATTATGTCGCAAAAGAGAGCCTCTTTAGGGATGAAAAGGGTTTCTTCTTTGAGTTGGGCAAGGATTTCTTGCATTTCATTGAACATTTTAGCACGGCCAAGCTTGGTAATGATGAGGTCATAAGAGAGAAGAGAGTAGCGAAAGGGTTTCGACGGGGTTTTTGGGTTTGGATTTTTAAAGAGTTGAAGAGCGAGTTTAGGGTCTTTTTGGAGACGAAGAAGAGAGGCTAGCCTGAAAGGGGTGATGGGTCTTGATGGGTTCATATTTGCTGGGGCTCTCCTCTGTCCTATGTATTTGTTTGATAGATGACCTACCTGATTTCTATATTCCCGCCAAAAAGAGGCAGAGAGGGAGGGGAAGATCGATAGGCGACATGTAGTTTTATCACTTGAAATGTGGATATTCATTTACAAGACCGTGTCACAGGCATGCTTATCATACCGGCTTAGTGGGTTAATCCGGTAATTCAAAACTCTAGTCCGATCTAAATAAAAAAAAACCTTAAGCTTGTAATTAACCCTAGAAAAAATTGTTTGACATATTAAGTTAATTTAGAATCCGACCTGGCAAAACTCAAAAGAAACTTAAATTTTTTTTTTAATGTTAATTTTTTTTAAGGCAAAGAGTCTTTTTTTTTTTTTAACATCTTAACATGTCAGGTTGTTGTTTTTTTCATTCCCTTCTGCGGTTCTAAAAAGAGCAATATTTTTCTTCGCATGTGTGGGGGGTGAGGGACCTTTTGAAATGTTGGACCTCTAGTATTCAATTATATTCTTCCTCAACTAACTAATCACTTTAAAGATATAGAAATTCAAATAGAAAATAAATCAGAGGAACTCAAATAGAAATGCAGTAATGTTTAATAATAAATTATTAATGAAGATAAAAGGTCTAAACAGCATAGTCGTTGCCTCGCATATAGGAGGCAATCAAAGGTTTTCCTCTTACCCCACGCAACCTTATACACGCGAGCCTACCACCCTTTTCTTATTGTTTACTAACCTATATCAAAGTTCATTATATGAATACTAGAAGAAGGTTTTATTTTTTCAATATGGGATTGGAAGCCCATTAGTATATATATTTTATGTTAAATAGAAGAAAGTTGTGCTTTTTTAATGTGGGAAAAGAAATCTTTTTGGTTTAAATAATTCAACTTAAAAGGATATAATAGTATCTTTCCAATTAGAGATAAAAAACCTTTTGAAATAATTTTTTAAATTTTATTATTTACAATATATATAGTCTACATCCACATGAATTGGTTCTTAACCTTTTTCAAGTGGGATATTAAAACCTTAAATATTTTTATTTTTATTTTTTGGGGTTGACCCGGGACCTGACCCTCAAGCCGGGTTTAATAACTATGGTCATAGATAATTCTCAATAAGTAAGATTGATGAGAATGAAATTAGGCTAGCTGGAATTTGAATAAATTATTGTTGATGTTGGGTGTTGAAACGCAGCATTTGATAAGGGCTTCTTGAGTTGAAATGTAATGTTTTACTTATTGTCTTGTTAGTTGGTCAATAAGCCACGTGTTAGCTCAGATTTGGAATTATTAGCTAGTTTTAAGATTGTCAATATATGTAATGAATTGCTAGTGAATTTTAGCATGAATGAAAGATAATCAATTTGAATTCTCTTTCTCTTCTTCTCTTTCATATGTTGAGGCCTTATGTGCTATGTTTGGAAGGCAAAAAAGATCCCTTTTAGGAGCTCATAGACCTCATACAGATAGGAACTCTAGAGACCTGCATACAGGATTTTGATATTCTATGGAATACAGTTGAAATCTTAAAGAAACAAGCATTAGTGTTCTTTATTAGAGGTTTAGAGATTCAAATTAAGAATCTAATCAAGATGTTTACAAGAAAATATCATTTTCTATAGGTGTACCCATTTTAATCCCTCTAAATACACACCTCTAAAACCATAACCCAAACTACCTAAACCAAACTCAATCCACATCAAAACCATTACAGAAACTCACCCTTACTAATTAGTAGCATTCCAAAACCTCCCCAAAGTGACTTATTACCCCCACCAACTAAAAACTATTGTAACAAAATCCATGTTAAACCTACTAAATCCTTAAAGAGTAGGGAATTAAAGGAAATGATAACCAAGGATGTGTGTTGTTAATGTGATGAGAAGTTTGTATCTGGCTATGTATGTAAGAATAAAAGACTCGATTCACTAAGTTAGTTGATGAGGAGGAGGATGTTGAAGGAGAGAAAATAGGGATAGATAGTTTTGAACATGAAGAGATCATTCTTCATATCTATAATAATGTTTTTAAAGGTATTGTTGAATTTCATACCTTAAAGGTAATTGGCTAGGTTAATAAACATTCATTATTTATTATGATAAACTCAGGTAATACAATAACTTTATAAACTCTAAAGTTGTTGGCAGGTTATAATGCAATTTTACTACTATTAAACCCCTAACAGTTGAAGCAGCTAATGGAAGAATGATAAGTTGCACACTATATGTAAAAACTTTAAATGAAGAATGTAATGAGAGAATCTCGAGGTTGATGTATTCATTATAGACTTAAATAATTGTGACATAGTGCTAGGAATCTAGTGGTTGGCTATGTTGGGTGATATTGTTTCCAACTACAATGAGCTTTGGATGTCTTTTAAGTGGGATAGGTGATACTTAAGGGTAGCAATCATGCTCATATACAAGTTATCAAGCTTGAACAATGTTATAATTTTTTGGTTAGTCCTTCCCAACTAGCAAAAATCAGCTTATATTGTATAAATTTCATCACAGACTCTAGCTCTACAATATGCTCTATAACTGTAAATTTAACTCCTACCTTGAAAGGAAATTCTACTTTAGCCTATTTGTTGAAAAGTTACCAGAAGGTTTTCAATGAACTAAAAAGATTACCAGCTTCTAAACATCATGACCATGATATACATCTTAAAGAAAAGACCCAACTAGTCAACTTAAGACCTTATAGGTACTTTGGGTTACAAAAATATGTTGTTGAGAAGATGGTCAATGAGATGATGGAGTTAGGGGTGATTCAACCTAGTAACAACCCTTTTGCTTATCCTATAGTTTTGGTTAAGAAAAGGGATAAGTTCAGAGACTGTGTTGATTATAGGGCTCTTAATAAACATACAATTAAGGAAAAATTCCCTATATCATTAGTGGATAAGTTACTTGAACAATTGGTGGGTGCTACTATATTTTCAAAAATAGATTTAAGATCTGGATATCACAAAATCAAGATGGTTACATAAGAGTTCAAAACTGCTTTAAGGACTTATAATAGCCACTATGAATCCCTTGTTATACCATTTGGATTGACCAATACCTGCCACATTTCAAAGCTTGATGAATGATGTTTTTAAAAGCCACCTTGAAAGGTTTGTATTAGTGTTCTTTGATATCTTAATTTATAGTCACTTCATTTCAAAACACTTAAAGCATTTGAAGATAGTGTTTTAGTTATTAAGGGTCCATAAATAAGTAGCGAAGAAAAATAAATATACTTTTTGTAGCATTCAAATAAAGAATTTAGGGCACGTAATTTATAAAGATGAGGTATCTACTGATCCATAAAAGATCGTAGTTATGGTGGATCGGCCATTACCTAAGACTATTAAGCAATTGAAAGAGTTATTAGGTCTCACTAGTTATTACAAGATGTTTGTTAAAGGTTATGGGTTTATTAGAGAACCATTGACTTAACTACTGAAGAAAATGCTTTTGTTTGAAATGAAAAGGTAGTTAAAGCTTTCAAAACTCTTAAGAAAGTCATGATCAGACCCAAGCAAACAGTTTGTAATATAGATTGATGTTTTAAGAGTGAGGATAAAAGTAGTATTAATACAAGAGGCATACCCCATAGCTTATATCAATAAGTCATTAAGTCTTAGGCAACAGGCTCTTTCCACTTATGAAAAGGAAATTCTAATTAGCCTATATACAGTGGCCAAGTGGAGACATTATCTATGGGGAAGACATTTTAAGATTCATATTGACCGTGTTAGCCTCAAATATCTATTGGAACAAAAGGTGACCTATCCATCTCATCATTTATAGCTAGCAAAGTTATTGGATTTTGATTATAAAATCAAGTATAGGAGGGGAAAGGAGAATTTGGCAGCTAATGCTCTCTCTATACATTCTAGTTGTGAAGTATTTGTTAAGGTGGTATCTACCATCTCTACTAATATTATGGTGGAGGTCAAGAAGTCATGGGAGACAAATAATGTTATACTAGGAATCATGAGGGACTTATTAAAGGATCCCGACTCTTACCCTCATTACAAATGGGTGAATAACCATTTGAACAGAATAGCCAAGATTGTGGTTGGCAATGATCTTAAACTTTCACACAAGCTAATTTTCATGTATCATGATATAGCTATGGGAGGATATTATGGGTTAATTATCACTACTAAAAGGATTGGAAGCTTATTCTATTGGAAAATGATATATAAGCAAGTGAGGTAGTATGCGAGAGAATACACCATTTGTTAAAAGAATAAGTTAAAAATGTGCTTCTTCTTATGCTACTACAACCATTACCTATTCTTAAAGCACCATTTACTGATATCAGTGTCATAACCCAATTTTTGACCATTTTTATTTTAATTATTATTATTATTATTTTATTTACTGAAAAGGATAAAAAATGATGATAAAAAAATAATAATGATGAAAAATAAGTAAAAATGAAATAAATGAAGAATGAATTAAAATTTGGGTTAAGAGCAACATGATTGGAAGTTTTTGGGATTAATTAAACATTGAAATTAATCTAATTAATTCAATTAAGGGTTTAATTGGAGAATTGATAAGTTGTGAGACTTAATTGAGCTTGAAATTAATTTAATTAATCCAATCAAGGTTTTAATTGGAGAATTGATAAGTTTTGAGACTTAATTGAGCTTCAAATTAATTTAATTAATCCAATCAAGGGTTTAATTGGAGAATTGATAAGTTTTGAGACTTAATTGAGCTTGGAATTAATTTAATTAATCCAATTAAGGGTTTAATTGGAGAATTGATAAGTTTTGAGACTTAATTGGACTTGGATTTAATTAAATTAATGAAATCAGGGACTTAATTGCAGAAATAGCAAAGTTTGGGGTTTAATTGGGGTCCAAATTGCAAAAATTAGAATCCAAGGACCAACTTGAAAATCACGCAGAAATATAAGGATCCAATTATATTTTAAGCAGGGGTTTGATTGCAAAATTAGAAGAATCACAAGGACCAAATTTGTAGCCAGCAAAACGGCGTCATTTTGCAACGACTGTTCACCGTCTCCCTACTCTGCAACGGCTCTGCCATTAAAGGCAGAGGCGCTTCGTCCGTTGGCAATGATGGCAGGCATTTTCTTCATTCAAATGCGTTGGTTACGGATCATTTAGGAGGGGGCAGCCGTTACCACCGAGGCTGCCGCTGGTTCTATAAAAGCGGAGCAAAGGCGACCTCGCGGAAGGACCACAAAAACAGAGCAAGACAGAGGGAAGAAACCTAGCAAAACAGAGAAAGAAAATACACAGAAAAAAACAGAGAAAACGCAAACAAAGAAACCCAGAAAAAACCAACATTAACATCACTGTCTCCTCAATTCCCCCTGCAAATCAGAAAAAGGAAGAACCCGAGCAGCACGCCGTGACCTTCATCATCACCGGAACAAAAGGAAAACAGAAGGAGCAGGCGTATACAGACGAGAACGAAATCACCGTCCTACAAGCCTCCTCGCGACCTCCAGAAGCAGGTAAGCCGTTCTCATTTTCTCTTCATTCTTGTTTTAATTATGCAAATGTAGAACTGTGCTAAGGTAATTTAATTGCTTCACGCGTGCAGTATAATTAATTTTGCCAGGCCACTGGTTTGGGCCAGTGGCCGGGCAGGCTGGGCTAGGCCCAGCCCATGTGGGCTGAGCTGGGCCCAGCCCTAAAAATAACAAAAATAATAAAAAATATAAAAAATATAAAAAAATATAAAAAAATGGGAAAATATGCGTATGCATGAATAAAAATAATATAAATTTACTGGTTTATTCACCCACGCCAGAGTCAGGAATAAAATACTAGTTTAAGTTTATATTATTTTTATTCGTATATTTTTTATTTAGCAAAAAAATATACGTGCATATATGAAAAATAAATTTATTTTTAGTTATTTATTTACTGACGCCAGAGTCAAGAATAAAAATATTTATTTAATTATTCTCTTTGTTTTTTTATTTAACTACATAAAAAATAAAAAATATGTGAATGCGTAAATTTAGTTTAATTGTTTATTCACTAGCGTTAGAGTCAGGAATAAAAATTATTAATCTGAATTTATTTTATAGCTACGCAATAGTTACCAACGCCAGAGTTGGAATTATTCGCGGCGGAACTTTTAATTGGAATTATTCGTAGTGGAATATTTACCAACGCCAGAGTTGGAATTATTCGCGGCGGAACTTTTAATTGGAATTATTTGTGTTGGAATATTTACCAACGCCAGAGTTGGAATTATGCATGGTGTAATTTTTTTTAATTGGAATTATTTATGATGGAATATTTACCGACGCCAGAGTTGGAAATATTCGAGATCAAATATTCATTGACGCCAGAGTCAGGAATATTGTGATTAAACCATCATTTTATTTTTAAAAAAAAAACATAAAAAATAAAAAAATATACATGCATTGATTTAAATTTATTTCGTAGGTTTATTCATTGAAATTAGAGTCAATAATATCATACATCCTTACACAAAAATCATCAAAAAGCTTTAGCAAGTTAAGATTAAAACAGCAATGCAGCTTACCTCAGGTAGGGTGCGTTAGGGGTGCTAATACCTTCCCTAGCCTCAACTAGTCCCGTACCATTGAATCTCTGTTGACCAGTTAGGGTTCCTAGTGACCATAATACTAGGTGGCGACTCCTTAAACAAGACATTTTCCCTAAAAGAACAAGATGCCAGAAATCTGTTCTTTTTCCGCAATCTATGATTTTTTAAGGCCGCCGCGATGTCGGGTGCGACAATCAGTATAGATTTTGTAGAAGGGTTACCTAATGTCATAGCAATGCGGTCATTTATCTAGTAGTGGTAGATTCAATAAGTACACCTATTTTATTGCATTGACTCACCCATATTCTACAAAGTCTGTATTTATTACTTTCATGGATCATATCTATAAACTTTATAGGTTGCCTAAAACTATAGTTAGTGACAGAGATGTTGTATTCCTAAGTCAATTTTGGAGGAACATTTTTTCCTTTCAAATAGTGGAGCTATATTATTCGACAGACTACCACCCATAAAATGATGGGCAGACTAGAGTAGTTAATAAGCGTTTAATGATGGGCAAACTGGAAGCATACCCAACCAATAGTCCAGATGGCTTTCTCTAGCAGAACGGTGGTACAATACTAATTACCACACTTCTACAAGGTTCACTTCTTATGAAATTCTATATGGTTAGACTCCTCCACTTCACATTTTTTTTTTTTATAAGGACTCTAATATTGAAGCAAATGATGATTTATTAACTAAAAAGGAAAGCATGCTCAAATCATTTAAGAACAATCTAAAGTCAACTTAAAATAAGCATAATTAGAAAACAAGAAAAGAAGTGAATGGTCATTCAACATTCGAGATCATATGTATCTAAAATTGCAACCGTACAAGCAAACATTCATAGCTTAGAGAGCCTTACACAAATTATCAGCCAAGTACTATGGTCCAAACAAAATCATAGAAAAAATTAGGGTGGTGGCCTAGAAACTAGGATCTCCTACCTCTGTACTAATTCACCATATGTTTCATGTTTCTCAATTAAATAAGCACATAAGAAATAAGAGAGTGTGTGGGGAATTACCCATTATAACTAGTGCATCCATTCTTCAGCCTCAAGCAGTGTTGGATAGGAGGATGGTGAAACTCCACAACCAAGGTATGACTCAAATCCTTATTTTTTGGAAGAATTCATCCCCATTTAAAGTCATATAGGAGTGTTTGGAATATTCCTCTTTGAGGTTTCTAGATTTTAACCTTAAGGACAAGGTTGTTGTTATAAGAGGAATTGTCACAAATAGTTATCAATAAGGAAGATTGAAGAGAATGAAATTATGGCAGTTAGAATTTAAATAAATAACTGTTAATATTGGTTGTTGAAACGCAATGTTTGATTGGGGCTTCTTGTGTTGAAATGCAACATTTTACTTATTGTTTAGTTATTTGATTAGTAAGCCATATGTTAGCTTATATTTGGAATTATTAGGTAGTTTTAAGATTGTCAGTATATGTAAGAATTGACAAAGAATTTTAGCATTAATGAAAGATAACAAATTTGGACTCCCCCCCCCCCACCCTTTATTTTCTTCTATTTAGACTCCCCCCCTTCATTTGTGTAATTATCAATATTATCTCTATTGCTGGAATTGCTTACAAACACCCTTCTTTCACGGAAGAACTTGGAAGATATCCAAGTAGGCACTATCCCTATTAAGCTTACAACAAACCAATAGTCCATCATTTTTTTTCTTGTTTTTGTAGTTTTTTCATTCCCATTTCATTTGATGGCTTTCTATGTCTTTTTTTCCTGAGTTATTTGATGGCTCTTAGATTTCTTTCTTTGTTTTTTTTTAAATCACATATAATGATTTATGTGTTTTTTTTTTTTCCATAAACAATGATGTGGAGGTTCCTATAAAGCTGAAATAAATTTCTATTTCTTATTCTTTCTATATATTAATTTCCTTGTAGAAATTTTTAGAATTACAAATCTCAAATATATTTCTTTGTTTTTAATTATGTTTAATATATCTTGAGTAATATCCAATTATTCAAGATATTTTTCGTAAGGTTTTTCCATTTAAATTGATATAATTGTATTTTTCATTCATAAAATCATTAAAATATATAAGAATGGCTGGCAAAAAAAAAAACGAGGTTCATACCCTAGTCCCATGTCTTCGAGACCCGGGACTCAAGGTTTGAGGCTGAGCCCAACCTAATTTGTTTATGCTCATTTATGACTCTTTGACTTTTCTTTATATAAAATACAAGAAAATATTGTATTTATCCAATGTGAGATAAATAGTTTTGAGTTTTATAAAAACATGTTAATAAATTGTTCTTGAAGATTAATTTCTTATACACTCATAATTTGTTTTAATCATGTTAACATTTTATTTTAAAGAAAATTTATTGGATAATAATTTTCAATAAGTTTTTTACCCTAAAAGTGAATAGACTATTTTTAATTTGACTTAAATGTGATAATTATCTAGGTTTTCAAAACAAATTTCTTTTTGTACCATAAATGAGAAAACTACAAAGCCTTCTCAATTTTAGACATCTAAGAATACTCTGTATAGTTATCAAATCTAACCTCACAATGATATAAGCCAAAACCTTAAATTAACTCACTAATTTGTAGATCAATTACTATGATAATTTGAACTTGGACACATAAGTGTGTCTATAGTTAAGAAGTAATGAGTATATTGAATTAGAAGATAAAACATGTTTGTATTCTACAAGATACACTTATTTTCTTTAAACTTTCTAATATTTGAAATTATATATTTCATTTGTCTCGAAGAATTTGTTAGTTTTTTGCCCCGATCAATCTTGATCAAACTGACTGTAATTGGTAAAATCATCTGAATTGATATAAATACAAATCTTATCAAGATTAGGTATTATGTCTTCAAATTACCCCCATCAAATTGGATTGGATTTGACAATAAAGGTTGGGCATTTAATTATTGATTATAGTTATCGGACTATCTTACCCAAACCAAATAGCCCATTCACAAGGTCATTAAAAAAGGACCCCAATAAATACCAATAGAAAAAATAGAAAAATAACAAGCTCAGGTTAAATGCACTAATTAATAAATGAAAAATTATTTGGAATTTTAATAGTTTAATCATTTTTTTACTTTACGTCTATTCCTTTATAAATTATGATTTACATCCAAGATCAAAATAATTTTTAAAATTATATAATGCTTTATATCCTCACTAAAAAAAATCAACAAAATAGTTTAAATTATTTACAAGATTAACGTTATACCCAATTAATTATTAGAAAAACCCTCAAGTATTGAAATTATAAAATTGTCATCCCTTCTCTCTTACCTTAGAAGCCATATTTTCTCTTTTTTTTTTCTCAATTGCCTACCACCATTATCCAACCAGTTTTACCACACCACATCCATTATCTCTCTTATCTTCGATGAAACATCATATGCCTAACAAGACTGTAAGCAACTAAACTAATCTCCTCATCCACAAAGATTTACTAACAAAATGAAAGTCAAGTACTGGAATTAAATTTAACTCACCTTAGGTAATGGTGTGATATTCATTAGCTAGTAATATAAAACTTATTGTCAATTAACAAAAACACCATACAAGCTATCTCAAATAGCTATTCCAAAAAAAAAAAACAATTTTGTTTGGATAGTTTGGGAAGCAGTTGGAGCACAAGATCTTGGCCTTGCCATACTAACAATTTTGGTTTTATAAAATTGATTCATTTGTCATACAATTATGATAGGAGCACCAAGATCTAGCCTTTGTAAATGACATAAACAAAAATAACAAGAACAATATTAATTGCATAATAATATAGATCTAAATTCAACTAGCAATCATGATGATAAACAAGTGGTGGTGATTAAATGGTCATTTCTCCTTCATGAATTAAGTCAAGGTAAAAGCCTACATGTTGGGGCATATTTAGGGTTGGAATAGATGAATGATAGTGGTGAGGGGAGAGAAAGGTGATGGTTTTTTTTTTTTTTATGGTAGGCTGTTGTGAAATGAATCTTTTATTTTTATTTTTTTAAGCTATTTTCTTTGAAGTTGAATTTTAACTAGATTTTGAAATTGATTTAGAAATTTTTTTTAGAGAAAATTTTGATTATTTATATTATATGATATATGGGAGTAAATTCATTTTTTTATCTAAATTTAAAAATTAAGTTGACCCGGGATGTAAGTTATAACTTCTAAAAGAATGAGAAAAATCCAAAAAATAGCTAAAGATGAAGGTGATTTCCTTTAATATATGATTAAAAGAATCATTTCATTTCATGATGATTAAAGAAAACTCTATCAATCTTCTTATAAGTCTCAATTTTCTCTTTCATATGATCCTCGTCACAAAAAATTAACCTTAGTATAATGTGCTCAAGGCTACACCAACCCCAACTCCTGCACACCATTCCCACTAAGTAGGAAAGTGTCTACTTTTTCACAAAATTTTACACACTCACCTTACCAAGAATTGTGACACTCCTAAAGCCAGCTTAAACAACTATGATGGCCTTAAAGACCCTAAAAAACACGTATAAAAGGTCAAAAACATCATGAAACTAGTGAAAACAGAGAGTGATTCCATATGCAAGATTTTCCTTATAAATTTTTATGGATGTGCTAGGACATGGTATCATAGCCTCAAACCTTACTTTATCTTAATATTAATGCTCTCCATGTAAAGCTTATCTCTCATTTTGATAGCAATATTCCTATAAAAAAAAGCACCATAGAGATCTTTGTCCTCACATAATAAAATGATGAAAACACGAGGGCATGTCTCTAAATATTCAATAAGAAAATGCTAAGTGTGGAGAATTTGCTTAAACCTATCACCATTAAAACCCTTATTAGTAGACTTTATAACTATCCCTTATGGGGAAGGTTATACATATTCCCTGATAAAAATCTCTATGACATCAAATACTCAATGGAAAATTTCATCAGGGAAAAAAACAAGTGTGACCAGACAAGGCCACCCACGCTTTCATATACAATAAGAGTCTTTATCATGCCCTCAATATCTAATGATAGAATAAAAAAGAAGCATTAAGGGGCACATCCATGATTGCTTGACATTTCCTAAGCTTAGGACCACATTTGTCACAACAACAAGTGTTGGCTTCCAAAAGAAAAGGACTTCTTAGTATACCCAACTCTAATGAAAAGTGGTTCAAATACAAGAAACCCTAACAAGTTTTGTCTCTTTCACCATGATCATGAACATGATATAAAAAAGTATCATGCACTTGTAAAAGAGTTAGAAAGATTGATCTCTAAAAGATATCTTCAAGAATTTATAAAGGAGGATATAATATAAACAAACGAGAAATAGTCTTTATGAAGTACTACCTTAGATAAGATAAATCTAAAAATTATATCTCCATCATTTTTTGAATTTTCAAAAACAAAATAGTGCATCTTCATGTCTCCAAACATGAAGGGTCTCCATGAAATTTCCATGGAAAAGTTTCCATTTATATCCATTATGTTTCTAAGTCCCCGACCAATTTTCTCTAGGTCTAGTGACCAATTATCTCTAGGTCTTTATGACCAAATTTCTCCAAGTCCCCGTGACCAAGTATCTCCAGGTCCCGTAACCACTTGTCTTCAAAAGATCATGGATCTTTCTCCATGAAATATTGACAAAAATCATCTTATGAAATTAAAAAGTGGCAAATATTCAAAGGCATGCCTATAAAGACAACATTTTGTGCAAGCATGGATAGAGGTAAACTTTTACACTATAAGTATTTTGTGTCCGTTAGCTAGTTAAAGTCTTTCAAACATGTACCTTTACAAGACTTAAAGCTCATCCGTGAAGCTTTCCCATGAATAGTACTATTTTAGGCTCTTTTTATTTTTTTTTCTCTCTGTATATCTATTATTTTCTATATCGATTCTCTTCTATTTTGAGCTAGCACCACGTTCATTTGTACAAGCTACAACTTCAACTAAAGCTATCATAATGGAAAAGGCCACATTTCATGATAAGTTACTCTAGATGTTTTTCAAATATCTTTCAATGTAGATTATATATTCTCATATTTATCGAGAGAGAAAAATTATATTTTATTTTTCATCTCAACAGTAGAGAAAGAACACATAGAGCTTCTCGACACATAACTAAACATTATTTTTCATCCTCTTAACTTTATACATGATTGTCACATGATCAACCAAACTCAAATACTAACTTAAACATCGAAATGTCCTTTATTCCACAAGGAACTTGTTTTTATAAGGACAACTCAGGCCCATAACTCCGCCAGAAAAAATCCATTTCTATGTAAAGTTTTTCTACCACTTTTTCATTTAAAAATGTTAAATTCATGTCTTTATGGTCTAATGGTGCTAATTTTTTTTTTCAATTTTCATCTAAGATAACACAAGTTTGTAAAACTGAAGGCAAGAAACAAATATTTTTTTAGATCTAATTTTCATTTACTAAAAAAGACACCTTTCTAAACACAAAAATTATATTGACATATTTGAAATTTTTTTTTATTTGTTGTCCTGGGTAACTTTAGCATGCCTAATCACCTTTTTAATTTGAAATCTACTAGAGAATTAGAAATTCATAAAATATTTATTTTATAAAATAATTCAAAATTAAAACCCTTTTTCTATTGACTAAGATAGGGATTGCTAATTACTATGAAAATCGATAATCTGATTCTTTGTTTAGTTCAACCTGCTTTTTAAAGTGATTTTTAAATCGTCTTAAAAGGCATCAAATTGATTTTTTTTAGTTTTATATGATTTTGATATGCTGATATCAAAAATACAAATAAAACTTAATAACATCATTTTGATGCATTTTCAATTAAAAATCACTTTTACAAAAGCATTATGCACTGCATTACTAAAAACGAAGTAAAACAAGTTCAAAAGTAGCATGAATCGTAAAAACCAAAAGATGAGCTTCGATAGACAATTATTTTTTAATGTTGTGAAAAATTTTGTTTAGTTTATATTAAGACATGTATATAAAGATACTAAGTTTACAAAAAAAACAATTCTAAAAAAAAGATCAAATTAAAGTCTTAAAACTCAACAAACATGCTAGAATAAAATTAGCATAAATAATAAATATTGTTTAGTAATATTTACTTGTTGAAAAACTTGTAATATGATTCATACGAAAATTTATTGTTGTCAAAGATTAATTATTTATTTTTAAAGCTTTATCATTGATCTTTTGGTTCAAACTAAATGATTTTAATAAGATTTTCAAAATTTTCATAACACCACCTTTTTTATTTGTACTCATTAACAAGGTATACAAACCTAAAGGAATAAAACTCAAAATTTTTCTACAAATAAGAAGAAACTAATCTCTAAAATAGAGAGAAAACAAGACAAAAACTAAGAAAAAAACTTAAGGGCAAAAAAAGCTGAGAAAATAGTAAAGAATAAGGCAAATAAATTGTTGCTTGGTATGTCGAACATCTATCTTGGAACCAAAAATAATGCAAAAATAATTCTGGTATTACTTATAAACCCCCGTGTAAATATAGGACCTAAAATATAAATAACTCGACGTAAATATAGGACCTAAAATATAAATAACTCGACGAGTAGTACAAACGTGAGATGAAAAAAAAATCAGTAAGCAATATAAATAATAAAGAATATGATGTGAAACAAAGAAAATAGTCTCCATTATTAAATAAAAAAGTATAGATGGGGTTCCTATATATAGGGATTATGAATTTTAGTTTAAAATTCATAATGATGACAAAATCATAACTTTTTTTTATGGATAAAAGAATAAGAAAAAATAATGATACCAAGATATTAATATGGTAGTAATTAATAAACAATAAGAAAGTATGGTACAAAAAAAAAGAAAAGAGTGATGATGTAAGCACCAATTAAAATTGGTAACGTTACTATGAAACAGTAAAAAGTTTGTAAATGAAATTAATGATGAAAGGCAAATAAAAATATTCTGGGAATAAAAAATGGTCTCAAGGATCTCGAGAAATGATTGATATGAGTTGTTCAAGAGTGGAATGAAGAAATTTGAACTTTTAATGAAAAATTACAAATCGACCAGTTTTATATTATTGCACATAACTTTCAATCCAACTGTCGGATTAGACAGAAGTATTTTGTGGAGTCTTATGACATGTTTACCTAATTTGATTTAAAATTCCAACTCAATAAGAGTTCAATAATACAAGACATAAAAACGTAGTGGCAAAAGTGTAAATAAAAGGAAATCTCCTTTATTTAAAAGTTGTTTTAGCCGAATAAAAGAAATAAAAAGAGAGGATGAAAGGGTTTGTGTTCTAGATCAATAATTGAGAGAAAAACCTTAAAAGATTATGAGATTGAAAGATTAAAAGGATAGGTAAGGTAAAATTATGCATGAAAAACATGTTTTGTTAGTGATTAAAGGAGTTAAAGCAAGGATTTTGAAAACTAGAGAGAGAAATAAAGAATTGAAGAATGGAAAGAGAAGGCTTGAAGAAAGTTTGTGTTTACAAGGTAAGAATCTCCTTTAAAGTGATTATTTAAGATGATTTTATGTTGGGTGAAAGAATAAATATGTTAGTGCTGCGTAAATTTAAGTTATGATGTTAGGTTGTTTAGATTGATGTTTTGTGTTGAAATGATGATTTTGTGTATGGAAAATGAATCAAGTACAATAAATTGAAAAGAAAAACCACCTTTACTAGTAATGGAAAATTCAGTTTAGGTGTAGGAAAGTGAAATTGGTTTTGTTTGAATAATTGTTATGTAAATTGAGTAGAATTATTATGGTATACGTATGAAATGATTGGGTATTATGTTAATTTGCAAAAGACAAAAAGAAAAACTTTGTCTCCATTTAAAGATTACGTTTCGGCCTAGGGGCTAAATTAAGGGGATGAGTTTGTTTATTTAGTTGTTATGAAATATGTGTAGAATTGTGATAGTTTAGGTACAAAATGAATGGGGATGAAAGAATTCAAAAGAAAATTAAAGAAAATAATGAGCTCATTTGGAATGCATATTTCAGCTATAACTAGTGTAGAGGGTTTGAATTTGGTGGTTCAAATTGGCATGAGATTTATGTTTAATTATGATGTGTGATATATTTAATGGTTGGATGAGAAGTTAATTTGCATAAAAATTTATACTTCTTTTTAATGATATGTTTGGACTAGGAGAAAAATGTTAGAGATTGGACGAGAATGAATGATTTATTGTTTTATTTGTGTTTAGTGATGTTAAATAAGGATATTAATGTATGTGATGTGTAAAAGAAAGAGGGGATGGATTTCCTTATCTTAGCCGAAACTTTCTATGACGTAGGAGGGAAGGAATTCTTTGAAATTGTTGACTTAGAATTGATTCTAATTGTGATATAATGATGATAAATGACCTTGGACAATGTTGTTTATGCATAAGAATAAATTAGAAGTCAAATTTATTAACTTAAATTGTGAATAGAATTGGTTTAAGGGTGAAATTGAGGTTGTATGCATGTGTTATAAATGAATTATATTTAGACTTTAATTTAGAAGATATTGTTGAGAATTTTGTATACTTAGCCTAAATGTATGTTTAGGCTAAAACTGATTGAAATAGGATGGTGGATAAAGGTTGGAATAAATATGTTGTTAACGTTAGAAGTTATATGTGCTAATATGGTATTATCATAAAGATAAATAAATGTGTTGTAGTGAGAAAATAATGTTAGTGTCAGGCTTACAAACTTGAATAGGAACATATATATAATGTGGTAGAAGAGAATGCTAAGTTAAGCCTAAACATGTGTGAAAATGGATGAGTAAAACATGATTATGTGAGTAAAGGGCTTCAATTGAATAAGAAAAATTAATGTAGAACCAGAATATTAGCACCTATATTAAACGAATGAATTAGTGATGAATCTATAATTCTGATGTTACAGGAGATGTTCTTAGAGCGTGTTTGGTATTGCGGTAGCTGTTGTGGTTGTGGTTTGAAAAAAGTTGTTTTATAAAAAGTACTTTTAGTTGAGGTTGATTTGAAAAAATAGATGTTTGGTTAAAACTGTGGTTAAAATTGAGGTTGAACAAAAAGTAGCTTAACGTGTTTAGTTAAGAATGCTTTTGAAATTGAAGTTATAAAATAATTTTAAAAAAATATATATTCATATTGATGGTTTTTAATTTAAATATTGTAGATTTAACTATTGCTATTACATCATGAAATAAATAATACTTTATATAAAATATTTTTTATTGTTTCATTAAACTATCCACAATACCATCATGTATGAAATATATCCGATAAAGACTACAGTTTTCATAAATTTCTTAAGAGCGCAACAACATCAGGTAAAATATAATCAGGAACAAAATTGAGATTGCGATCAAATTCTGTAAATGTGGAGTTATCAAGCGATTTCCGTCTAATTTATGTAGTCATTGAATAATGTTTAACACTAGTTTTTCAAATAAAACACAATTAAAAATAAAAATATATTTTTTTATTTTATTGGGTCAGACCCGGTTCAATGCATTTTTAGTTTTGATAAACCTAGTCGACCTGAGTTTTATATCTAACTAGATAAAAATTAATTTAATTAAAATTAATCAATTAAACAGGTTAATTTATGAATCAATTAAAATTAGAATAAAACTAAATTTAATTTTAAAAAAAATTAAATCAAAACTTTATATTTTAAATTAATTTAAATTAATTCATCAAACTTGTAACTTTAATGCTGGGTTATAACTATAATAACAAGTTATGTAACTTTTGCATTAATTGTTTTTAATAAAAAATCATGTTTACATGTCATTATAAATAAAATCATGTTTATATTAAATATTACTGTTTATGCTAAATATGACACAGATGATAAAATTTGTTATTAATTTATGATATAGAATTATTTCTATTTTTTGGATATAATTATTTTATAAAATAATGATATAAGTAATAAATACAAATAAATCTTACTCATAATAATTAAAAAAATACCAAATATTTCGGACTTCCATGTTCAAGCTTTCAGCAACAAAATCATTGTATTGCGTTAATTTTTAAACATGAACAGTGGAGCATCTCCACTGTTCATCCATTTTCCCATCACAAGAAGCAGCTCTTCTTGTAACATGCGGTTGTGCCACAATAAATGGTGGGACCCATCATTGAAAAATGATGTAAGAGCATAACCAAACGATAAAAATTATGGCTGCGGGTGAACCTCACCCGCAGCCACAATACAAAACAGCCACTTAGAGCAAGACCCATACTAGAGGGGGTGGAATCTTCGTGAGTAACAAGTAGGTGTCGTACATCTTTATCTGTTAATAGTGTTTTTTAAGTTTTAATAACTGCAATTTATTTAAATGTGTGTTTTGCATCTATTTTAATTGTAATATGTGCCATGAAAGAAAAAGATAAGGATGGTACTAATTACCCGGTAATGGGCAAATGATATTAATTCATTAAATGACTAAAATATGTAATTTGATTTAAATTGACTTATGTAGAATTAATATTGTTGGGACGATTGATTTATTGAACTGTTAGTAAAATAGTAGATGAAACCCAACTATTAAATAAAAGTGATATTGTATTATTTTTATGGCATTGAGTGCTGGATTGATAAGAATTTTATGATTGAGTTTATGATATAAATTGTTAAATTGATAAATTCCTAACCTTCGAGAAGTTTAGGGTAAAAAATAACCTTGTTTTTTTAAATTCAAGGCTCAAAGTTGCCTTTACAAATATTGCAAATCACCGTGCGTTACATTTCCAAAATTAATTCTTGTTGGTTTGCTTAAATTAATTCTTATTGGTTTGCTTTAATTAATCTCCATGAAGAGGAAATTTATTATTCAGACTATTATTCGTTTGTAGGCTAGCTAAACTAAATAAGTGGGTAAAAAATAAATTTTTATTATCCAAAGTATAATTTTATATGAAATCTAAACTCAAATCCAAAAGAATTTGGCAAAAATTAATAATTCTTTAAATTATTTCAAGCCCGAGGCTTGATCAGCCTATGCTTGAGAATGTGGCTTAAACTCAAAGCTAAATTTCATTATATAAGCTATTACAAGAAAAAAAAATTTTTTAATTGAAATAGAATGTTGAGTTATATAAAAGCATGTTCACGAAAGTTTTTTTAAAATTAATTTTTTATTCACTCATAATTAATTTATTTTAATCATATTATTAATATTTATATTAAAAATAATTTTCAATGAATATTAACTCTAAAAATAAGTAGACAGCATCCTAAAACGTACTCATTTTTAAATATATGAGATCAATTACATAAAATGAAAGCCTTGAGAAGATTAAAAAAGAGAGAGTAAGGAATCTATTTGCTGGTTAGAGCATCTACCATATATAGCTGCACTTTAGAACCGACCCATACTTTCATTTCCATACCGAAACAGTAAAGGAGAGGGAATCT
>Ga0325410_1000378_pt1 | contig 45812 bp, 27 predicted proteins | sample PopdelMetagenome_16_FD_206182 | JGI IMG/M metagenome (GOLD analysis project Ga0325410, IMG submission 206182) | Populus deltoides microbial communities from Bellville, Georgia, United States - Xylem-PdIQD-R3 | ecosystem: Host-associated > Plants > Phyllosphere > Stem > Wood/Secondary xylem...
CTTTCAATTTCAGTACTTCAACTCATCAATCAATTCTTTCATTTATGTGATAGGCCTGCATTTAAGATGGACATTTACCATAAATTAAAGGTATCTTATATTATTAGATATGTTAGTATAAAACATGCTTTAGTTAAGGAGTTATTGATACTTCAAGTGCAAAATAATGATATAGAACCTTGATAAAAATGCACTTTTAAGTACTAATCAACTTGGTACATCAAATGCTTGATCATTCATAGTCTTCGGCCGACATCGTTGTTATGAGAGGAACTTGATTTATTGTTAACATAAGTTAGCATCATGAATACCAGAAAATATTTACAAGTATAGTGTTACTTAGATAAAATGATTAATATGATCATGTTAATAATTTATAATGAGCTAATAAAGATAAATCATCCGATTGGAACCTCCTTTGTGTGTGGTTTCCAGTTGAGTAATAAAAAGAGTTTATATTATATTTATTTGAAATACTATTAGTGGATCCTCTAACCTTGACAACTGTTTTTATCATTGTTTAGTCTTCACATCTCAAAGTCCTCTTTAAATCATCATCATCATCATCATCATCATCATCATCATCATCATCATCATTATTACTATTATTATTTATAATTTATATAGTTCACCTCCATGTGGTTCGACCCCGGTCTTGTCGGGTTATTTATTACTTCGACACTCCTGCACTTGGGATAAGACATCAACTTTTTGATCATGTCATGCATTTTTACCTAGTTTGAAATATAGGCTCCATCTTCTTTCCATCCATTTTCCTGGTTTGATGGTAGGTGTAAACCTCTAGACAAAAATTTAAAAGGATAGTAAAGTAAGTGCTATGAGAAAATAGTAAATTGAATATTTGAATTGAAAGATGACTTTAGAGGTTGGTAATTTGAAATAAAATGTCCATGTATTAAGTTTAAAAATAAAAATATGAAAAATAATGGGAAAATAAAAAAGAAAGAAAAACATATAAAAACCTGATGGAAGAGATAAATGAGGAAAGAAAGGTTTTGGAATATAATTTAATGAAATTTGATGCTGCTCAGTTTAAATTTGGTATTGGCATGCATTGGAATCTTGAAAATACTACCCAATGAACACAAAAGGTATAAAAAAAGATGTAGTTGGAATTAACAAAATTGTTTTCTATTTATATGTTGTATGGCTAGCCATGGAGAAGAGGAAAAGGGAGGAAGAGAGTTAATTATTTTTCTTTGGTTTGTTCTTAGAAAAAAACATTGAAAAACCTTAAGAAAACCAAAGATGGAGAAAAGCTCATTAGATTTTATATGGAAAAATGTAAACTTTTGCATAATATAGGACCAGAGAAAGAAAGATCCCGATAAGTAATGAAAATTTGAGATGATGAGAAATAAATAAATGATGGAAGTGATAATAAATGAGACGAGTAATGGAAATGATGACCTCAATAAATAAATTTAAAGGTATTGTTAAAGTTGAAAAAAGATTTACAAATTTTAGTTTCAAAATTTATAAGATTTGCGAAATTGATAATGAATCTTGATGGATAAAAGAATAAAGAAAAATCAAAATAAATATGTTTGGAAATAAAAAATGGTGCTAGGGATTTAGTGGAATGATTAATAGTGTCCATACAAGGATTAAACAAGAGAATTTGGATTTTTTGGTGTCATGTTTTAAAGCTATCATGCATAACTCTTAATATGATTGTTGGATCGGGATAAACTTTTATAAAGAATCTCCTAACATATTTTATAACTTAGGCTAAAATTTCAAGTCAGTCAAAGTTCGGGAGGGTTATGTGATATAGGTAAAAAACCGATTATGTTTTAAAAAATGTCACATTGAGATATTTTAAATGTAAAATGCTCAAACCAAGCAAAAAAAAAAATCCTCCGCTAAATAGGCTGTGGCGAATGAGTTTGGAAAGAAAGAGAGGCCATAGTTTCCATTTTTCTTCATAAAAATAAGAGTGAAATATCAAAAATTGCTCGATAGGAAGGAATTTAATTGGGTTTTTGAAAGAAAAAAAAAACCATTGAAGGGTTGTGGGGAGTGAAAATTGGTGAAAAGAAGAGGTTTAAAATGAAAAACAAGAATTGAGAGTTAAAAGGAAAAAGAAGAGATATGAAGTGTTGGCTTGGAAAATCCTCACAAAAACCATTATAGATCATAGGGTAAGTGACATTTGCCTTGATTTCTTTGTGCTATGGATGAATTTAAAAAGATGTTGAAATTTGAATTGTGTAGATGTTAGGGTTTATGGAAGATGTAGTGGTAGAATATGTTCTTGTTGTTAATATTTTTTTGGATTGTGTTGTTAAACACATTTCATGGTTTGGGTAAAGTAAAATTATGATGAGAATTGAAGAAAATCCCCATGATTTCTCATAGGGAAACACTCAACCAAAGTTTGAAAAATGGGGATATAAAAGTTGAATTGTATTCATGTGTATTAGTTACTAAATATGTAAATGAGTTGATTGATTTGGAATGTTGAGAAACATTTCAAAAAAAATACAAGGGAAATCGACTTGGATGTCTTGGCCTAGGTATAGAAATTTAAAAGAAAGGTTTATAAATGTGATATTGTATTGGATTGTTGATTTAAAACTTGAATTTCAATGTGATATAATGATCTTGACCAAGAATTTAAAAAGAATTCATAGGTTTTTTATGGAGGCCATTCAGCTAAAATATCTTACAGGGAAAGGAATGGAAAATTGTATAAGAATTTTTGTATAATGGTTGTTTATATGAGCAAACAAATGGATTTAAGACTAAATTTAGAAGAAAAAGGTTTAAAGGAACACATGATTCTTATAGGTATAGTTTTTGTACGGATTGTTATTTCAATTATTGTTGAAACTTGAGTTTGAACATGTTAAAACATATCAAGAATGAAGGGAGAGGAAATAAATTTCTTGGAAATTATGTGTTAATTTTCAATAAAAAAAAAATACATGATAAAAAGAAAAGAAAAGATAAGAGTCGTCATATTAAGTAAGTTTATACAGACGATCAATGTTATATAGTGATCTAACATGTGTGAAAAAGGTTGAGTCAAATATGTTAAAGTGCTATGTTTGAAAATGTATATTAAGGTGAGGAAATTAACTAAAATTGAGTATATAAATGCTATTTGACGTGTTTAAATACATGATTATGTGTTGTTGTATGGATAAATGAATATATCTTGAGAAAATGATAAATTTAGTTTTTGTTAAATGATAGGAACATTAAAAAGTAGGGATATGTATTGAATCTTGTAAATTTACCTTGTTGTTTATTTGTAAACATATGGTAAATAGGAGGCAAGATATGGTTCCTAGGTTGATTTGGTATATTGATAATGGTTTAAGAATCTTGTTGATACAAGAGTGATTTCTAGAGCTGGACAGCGTGCTAGTGGAGCAGGACATATACACGTTGCAAGTAGGTGTTCAACACCTCAATTGAAGTTAAAAGTCAGTAAGTTTTATTATTGCAAGTACCCTGTTTTCTTTTAAAGTGTATTGATTATTGGAAATTTAAATAAAAGAAAGGAACAATATTGAAGATCTAACAATTGTATTGGCATCCATGAGGAATAACTGGATTGTTGGCAACCTAATAGGTTTGCCGAAGTTATTGGCATCTATAAGAGATAGCCGAATTGTTGGAAACCAAAAAGGTTAGCTGAATTTATTGTCAACCATATTGATTTGCTAGAGTTATCAGCATTTGTCAGTGACACGATTAAATAATTGATATCTTTTCTCAAGTGTAGTAGTGTCAAAATAATAAATAACTCTGGAAAACTGGGGTCAATCCATAAGGAGATTAAGAATACAAAATTACAAATAATAATAAAAAAAAGAGTTAAAAAGATCTAAAAGATATGATATTAATGAAAAGATTTAACTCATACACACACATATACTCCTCATTCAATCTATATTCTCAATCTAATTAATAAGAGAAACTTTTTTAATTCATACACACAAGTATACCCTAGTATATTCAAGTTTCATTTTTATAGCTTTTATTATTTAAGCCTTACTTCAAGAACAGTTTCTTATTTTAATCATAATCAAAGTTATAGAGTTCATTTTTTGATGTGGCTTCTTTCTAGAAAGTTTAGATACAAGGATACAATATTTGTCAATGGAAAAAAACTTAGTTCTACCCCTAACACCCCCAAAACTACCTTTTTTAGTGACATACACAATTTGTCAAGCAAGGCTCAGTCTGACGTTTTGTAGTTTCTAATCTATATCTGGAGTTCTACAACTCTAAATTAAACAAGATCAATTCCATTTGGAATATAACATCCATAAATACAAATTTAAAACAGAAATATATTTCAAATTATATCATTTACTAGTTCAAACTTTAGCTACAAGTCAACTGATAAAACTGTCTAGGAAAATTCAGAATGACCTTTCTTTCATTTTTAACCTATATATGAAATTTTATAAGTCCAAATTAAACGAAATTAATCATATTTGAAAGTTAACATTCTTAACTACAACTTTCACACAGAAAATATGCATCAAATTCTATCATTTACTAGTTCAAAATCCAATTACAAATCAACTAATAAAACTATCTAGAAAAATTCTAGTTATTAGCTGATGCATAACCAATTATTTTTATAAAAAATTTCATCATTCAAGGAAACCATTTTTATTAAATATATTCTTTAACATGAATAAACATAATTCCCATAACAAATCAAATTAATCATATTCATTCTTTACTTAAAATGGCTCATACTATAGTTAAAAAAAGATGCAATTTCCTTTAATTTTTTCCCCAACCTTTTTTTCCATTTCATCTTTACTAATTCAATTAATACAAGAATTTTAGCAAGACTAAAGCTCCCCCACAATTCTTTCTTTGGCCAAAAATGGTTTAATAGGGATCAAAGCAACCCTTTATAAATTTATCCTTAATTCTACCTTCATTCCATCTATTTATATTATTACTAACACTAACTACTATAATTTTATTCATAAAGGATCAAAAGTGCAATCAAGCAAATTCAATGTTATTATCCCTCTACATTGCCAAATCCTCCATGTATAAATAAGGGTAGATATTTTTTTTTGGGTTTTTTTCTTAAACTCATTACCTAATCTTTTCTCATATCAATTTCATGATTAAGACCTAATATCTCCAACTAATACAGTAGTTTTTCTAACTAAAAATTTCACCTAGGGTTCATCCACCCAATCCATCAATCCACAACAATGAATTAAATTTAAACATAAAACAAGGTTGCTTACCACTTAATCACAACAAAATTGAAAATAGAATGCAAAAAATATAAACTTTTATTCTCCTTTATTTTCTTTCATTTCTACCTGCCACAAGCTGTCTCAAAACCTTCAAGAAATCTAAATCCTTTCTAACCCTTTGGTAATCCCTTAACCCTCTCTTATCTAATGTTTAATTTGTGGTCTTCAGGTGAAGTCACGTAGAACACAAACATAAAACTCTCATTCTCTTTCTGGTTCTTCTTAGCCGACCATGAATGATGAAAATAGCTTTGAGGAGAAGCCTTTAGCTAATTTAAATGACCTCATTTTGTTTATTATACTCTTGCCCCAAACTTATTATAATTACGACCTAGCCCCTACTTGATCTTTTAAGTTTTCTATTTGCCCAAATGTCCATTTTTATTCATTTTCAAGACTTTCCACTCCTAAAAGAATCTATTTTGATTTGTTCAATCTTCATCATTTTGCAAAAGGCACAAGAATTCAGGGACCCAATTCAACTGAAAACAGTGATGAAATTTAAAGGTCAACTAGGGACAAAATTGAAAATATCCAAGACCGAGGACCAAGGTGAAAAAGGTGTTAAACTCAATAAATTATTTTGAAACTTGGAACGGGTGAAGTTGAATTGATTCTTATAATCAAAATTCAATTGAGGACTTTTTTTGCTAAATTAAAAGATTAGAAGATGAAATTAAAAGGGGGTTAACGACCTAATTTAAGTCAAAAACCCAAAAACAACATTGTTCTATTTAAATGAAACTGCGTGTTCTAATGTTGTTTTGACCAAAACGATGTGTTTTGGATCAAAACAACATCTGTTTGGTCAACAAAAGTAAAAAAAAAAATTATAAAGTAATAGTTTTAAACAACATGTCGTTTGGCATTGTTTCGTCATGCCTTACCTTTATGCTAGAAAAGTTGTCCGTGAAGCCATTTTTGGAGGTCATTTAATACTTTATCTCTTCTCCAAACTGGACAAAAGACACAACATCTTCATCCTCTGACTTTATACCACACCCCCGTCACTTTCTTTGCTAGTTTGCAGCCCTAGCCGCTGTAATAAACAGCTAAAACCTTTAACCTAACCAACTTTGACAATATGGTTTTATAGTATTAGGTTGCTGGTTTGTGGCCAACAATTAAGATGATTCCCAAGCAAATAAATAGTTGTAAACCATGCCCAAAAAACACCTCATATTCTTCTTTCATCCCCTATAAATAGGGATGAATTTCATGTAGAAAAGAAAAGGGAAGATGGAGCCAAAGTAAGCTTCTACACCCGTTTTTAAAGGGAAAAAAACCAACAAAACCCCTTTTTCTGCCTCTATCTCCACTTTCTAAAAACATTGATCAGAACTAGCCCCAGTCCAACCTCAACACCATATTTTCCAACCTTTTCCACTGCCTTTTCACCATTTCCACTTAAAACACAAACCAAACCCATCAACCTTAGTATCTTTAATAACTCCATTATTCCTCCTCTAGTGAAACTCCTCTATCTCCTAGTTCAACAACATCATGATCAACCTTCTAGTCCATCAAAGCATAACAGTGAGTAAAGCCATCTTTCAGTATTGCACTAGCTTCAACAAGGCAGTAACTTCTTTCTCTTCCAGCAATCACTGCAAATCACCACGCCACTATTGAGGCACCACCAATCGATGTTCAAGACTCTCTTCTTATCTAGGTAACACTTCCCTCTTCCCTTGATCATTCATGAATGAAGAAGCATGAGGATAACGTGAATCTTTAATTCATGTTACTAGCATTTTTGCCAGAAAATGAAAGCCATTAGGTTAGGCCACTAGCAAAGTAACTGGGCCCAACCCAAGCCCTGTTTTTTTTGCTGAGCTTAGATGTTTTATTAAAAAAAAAAAAAAAAAAGAAGTTTGTTAGGTTGGCTCTAGACCTAACAAAAACCAAGTTGGGCTGAGCCTCGAGCCAGTCAATGTGCTTGTTCTTGAGCCTCAGGCCAATAGGCCCAGCCCATGTGGTTGGGAAAAGCCCATCCCAAAAGCTAAGGGCGTATTTGGCTCGCATCAATTTTGCTAAGGAATAAGGCCTTGTTTTGGTCTTTAAGGCATGTTTTCCAAACATGATAGCATTTTTAATGCATCTGATTTCAGGCTAAGGGTGTGTTTGATAAATACGGCCTAAGCCTTTTCTTTTAATTTTAATTTGTCATTATTTTAGGGTCTAACCAAACAGGCTTTTAAAAATCTCAAAAAATTCTAAAAAAAATCATGGACCATTTTGAAATTTTTATGGGTCCCTCAAGTGTTTTTCCAACAATTTTTGCCTCATATCAGGCAATAGACTTACACTATAAGATGCAGATCCAATATTAAAAATACCTTATTTTCTCCAAAATTTCAAAAAAAAAAACATTAAAAAATAAAACAATTCCTTTATTTTAGAAAATATAAAATATATTCTTCTTCAAGAATTTCATATAATACTAGGTTGTAGACTTACACTGCAAAATGTGAATCCGGTGTTAAAAATACCTAATTTTTGTTTTAATTTTTTTTAAAAAAATCCATTAAAAAAATCCCTCATTTAAAAAACACAAATAATATGTTTTGTTTTGTGCATACAGCCAAATTCTATAAGTTTTTCATGCATATCTTATAAAAAATACAAAATCATATTTTTATCATATTTTAAATACAAAATGGATATCATAACCAATTTGTAATTATCTATTAGGGTTTGGCCAACATGTCAAAAACCCCCATAACAATTATTTTATTTAGTATTCGAAGTGTTAGAATTTAGCTATAGACTTTAATATTTGAAGGTATAAAATTACACTATAAAGTATGCTTTTAGGTATTAATGATACAAAATAGATAATAAATGTGATGCTAAAATTGGGTCATGGAACGATTAGGATTTAACCTAATAAGATAGAGATTTTCTCACGAAGGGAAATCTGCCTTAAATTTTAGATGCAATCAACAAATAAAAACATGACTTAGATTAACAATTAATCAACAATGTAGTTTACCTTGGTCTATCTAAGGTTCGAGAAATGATCCTACTCGATAAGGAGGTCCCTATTTTATCAAACTAAAATCTAACCATTATAAGGTCAAGAAATTAATTGTGTTTTTTAAAATTTTAGTCAAATCTTATTGGATAATCATAAATTGGTTATGATATAGGATTTGTATTTTCAAAGTATGATAAAAATGCAATTTTTTTTAGAAAATATACGTGAAAACAAAAATTAGAATATGGCTGTAATGTAATTAAAACATTTGGTTAATTAATTTTTTTAATCTTTTTATCTTCTTTTCTTTTTTATACTATTTATTTAACATAAAATAAAATGCAAACACACACACTCACCCACCTCATTCTTTCCACTAATTACTCACACACTCTACAATCTTCACAAACCATAAAAATTCAAAATTTAACAGTAAATGAAACATACATATTAAATATCTAAAATTTACAAAATAGACCTCCTAAAGATTAAAAAATATTTGGAGAAGTTGCTAAAAACTCAAGAATAGTGTTGGAAAATTTCCGGAAGTGGTGGAACAATGACGACGTGTGGGTTCACATGCTGTTACTCATTGAAGGCTAAAACCTAATGGATCTAAGCATTGTTTCTTCCTTTTTCTTCTTGTGCTGACAATAATCTCATTGTCATTTGCAAAACTAAAAAATCAAACAATACAGTTGACTTTATTTTCCTCTTCCATTCGATTTGTTTTATGCTATTTTAGGGAGGCAGTGTTTCTTCATATGTCGCTGCGAGGAGGAGCTAGTGCTATGGTGTGTTGCTGGCTATGGCTCGATTTTAGTTAGTGTTGAAGAGTTGGTTGTCGTGGGTCTTTGGTTGGTGGGAGTATATGGAGGAGGGTGGTTGTATAAAACCATATGTATTTTATTTTTTATTTTTTATTTTTTATATTTTGATATTTTAAAAAAAGAGAGTATCAATACTGACTTGATGGGAAAAATAAATAATAATTTTGAAATTGATGCATTAATAGTTAAACGTTCAGAAAATAAATTAATTTTTTTTTAATTTCAAAACAGAAAAATATCTATATCTCATAATCTATTTCTCTTATATAATATCTCTATGACAAACTCTAAAGTAATTTTAATTTTAATATTGAAGGGTTTCTTTTATAGATAATATATACCCACAATCCAATTTTTGCTGTCCACGAAGAAAACCTAATTAAATCCGATGGAGTTATTTCGATTTTATCTAAATTGAATGTGGCTCCCAGGCAATACCAACAATTTTCTAAAAGATTCAACTACTGATGCGGACAATATATGATGGAAAAAAACACACAGAATAATCTTCTTGACGAACAAAGCAGAGAATTTTCGTAAAAAAGAATGTGAACAGTAAAAAGAGCGGCTTGCCCTTGCCAGCTTTCACTTTGCAAAATGTATTGTAACCCATTAGAAGAGAAGAGACACAAACAAGACAGCTTTTTACGAGGGCCCACGCGTTTGGCCAGTAGACATCCAGCTAAAGTAACCTAACCTACACTTCACTTGCCATTATTGTCGATTCCTCACGTGGCTACCTATAATTGGTTCGTTAAACTGGCAAACGTCCTCATTTCAATAATCACAGCTGTATGAATTTCTCTCCCAAGCCAAAGGCACACTCTCCCCTTTCCCAACACAGAATCAAATGATAGGTATAATAGAACCCGTCACCGCAGTAGCCTAATGACCTGTCACTCTCCCACTAATAATAATAATAATACTATCATATCACATGCATTGATTCACCAAATGGACAAACGTGGGACCCATCCAGCCAGACTGTATCAAGCGCCCATTACGGTGACTGTTTGTTCGATAGAATAATCCCAATTTTGTGGGCCCCGAAAATATAATGTTTAACAAACTACACCTTTATCATCTAATTATCACTTACTTTTTGATTTTGTACCTCATCTACGAAATATTACAACTACACCCTTTAATTGCACTTTTTGTTAAAGATCATGACTTTGACAATTATTTTTCTCCACAAAATGTCACATTCACATATGTTTTGCCCCAGAGATAAATAAAAACTTCAAATAAAATACCTAAATTTATGGTGATCCTATAAAGCTAAACTATAAATGAAATTAGAATAACTCATATAAACTCTAGTACTAATTTGATTTTTCATAAATACTATAGATAATATAAATCTTTTCAACATTTTGAATAACTTGTAAAATTCAGAATTTTATTGTTTTTCTTATTTATACTTATTCTTCTCTCACCCTTCTCATCTCATTCATAATACATTAATAAAACTAAAATATGTTTCTTTAGATAGTATTTGTTATTCGAACAATATTAATTGGACATGACTGGATTAGATAAGTAATTGTCTTGTTTTGTATTGGTGTGTTCTGGACAAGATAACTTATCATATTTTATTTTTGATAGATACTGGATGGAACTCAGCCGATTCAAGACCTGGACCAATCCGAGTTTAAAAACAATAGAGGAAGAATTGATCCAACTTGACCCTTTAAAAAATAAGGTAAAAAATCCATTGACTTTTTATTGAATTATTTTTTATCAAAACGACGTTGTTTTGAAATTTTTTTTCTTGTTAAAGCAATGTTGCTTTGGATTTTTTTTTTTTTAATTTGGATCAACTTGAGTTGATCCTTTTGAATGGTGACTCGGGCCTTACCCCAGGTCAATCCTTGAGTCAAGTTTTAAAATTATGATAATAATTATTTTTATCCTTATATTGACTTGGTTCAACCCAGGATGACCCTCCTAAACTATGACATAGACCTTTCCCTAGATCGACCTTCAAATTGGGTTTTAAAATTATGATAATAACCACTTTTATCCTTATATTGACCTAGATCAATCCAAGTTGACCCTTTCATTCCGTGACTCGAGCCTTGCCTTGAGTCGATCTCCAAGTTGGGTTTTAAAACTATGATAATAACTATTTTTATTTTTATGTTGCCTCGAGTCAACTCGGCTTAACAATCCTGACCCATGCCTAGGTCGACCCTCTAATTAGTTTTTAAAACTACAATAATAATATTTTTTTTATCCTTACATTGACTTGAATCAATGATCAACCCGACCTGTGACCCTAGCCCAGCCTTAAGTTTACTTTCGAGTCAAGTTTTAAAACTACGATGATAACTATTTTTATCTTTACATTAACTTGAGTCAATGATCAACCCGATCTGTAACCCGAGTCTTGCCCTAGATCGACTTCTTAGTCATATTTAAAAATTATGATAATAACCAGTTTTATTCGTATATTGACTCAGATTAACTTGGGTTAACCCTTGTATAGAGAATTAGACAAGCTTGTCTTACCTTTTTTAGTGGGACAAAAAAATTCTCTACTAGAATAGGTTTGGATAAAATTAAAAAATAATTTTTTGTTGTCCAAAAGTGCACCAAACAACTTGATAAAAAAATTGTCATGCCCATCTTTATCTAGCATATCAAACAAGTTAATATTTGAAGAGTTATTATGTGTTTTATATTAATTATATATGCTAGAAATCCTATTTGATCTTGTTGGGTTTATAATAACTCTTTTCTTTTAGTAAGATAGTTTATAATGCTATTGAAATTGAGATTTTTTTACTTAAAGTATTGTCTCTTATCTTTTGGGTAAATAACTAAATATGTTCTTGTATAATTGAACAAGTCTTTGCTTTGTTACTATGTTTTTTAATTATGTCTATCATATCCTTGTATAATATCCAATTCCCAAATATATTCTTCTATCAAATATTTCTATCTAAATCAAAATAAATATATTTTTCATTTTAAAAATATCCCTCAGTTATATAATATCATAAAAAAAACTTTTCATTAAATTGCTCAATTTTTTAATAAATAAAAAGATTTAGAATACTCAATCATTCAAATTTTAAAAAAAATAAACTTATATTATTGTACAACACAAGGGCATTCTCAACATAAAAAAAATATAATTATATCAAATTGAATGAAAATTTTGATAAAAGTGCATTTTGAAAAATTAAATATTATATAAGGACATAATCAATACAATTAGAAACTTAGTGACATATTAAAGTCAGACTTGTTCAAATATACAAGGATAAATATAGTTATTTACCCTTTATCTCTTAGTGAAATAGGTTACCATCCAACTGGGTGTAAAATCTTCACATAAGAAAAAAGCAAAAGTACTTTGGAAAGAAAAACATTAAGTTATATTATCTACTTAAACACAAACATTAAATACAAACATAATGAACAAAATTTTCTAATAAAAATAAATTTAAAATCTACAAGTGACTATAAAAATCCCCATATAAGTAAACATTTCACTAAAAGTTATTACGGACATGCCATAATTTTAATAACAAATATAAGTTATAGTATAAAGGGTTCATCTACCTCAATTTAAATCAAGGTGCAGAGTTGAAATCAAACACCATGAAATTGAAATAAAGCCAATGCTTGGAAACTGTTAAACATGGAACTTCAAATCTTTCATAGCTTAGATCAGGTTGTTACCATTTCTTTCTTTGGTACAAATTCTTTACTTTATTCTTACTTCAATTCTCTTGATACTATCATCAATGGATCATGCATATGCTCAATTTAACATATATGTTATATATTTTACTATCATGACAATTCAAAAGTGTATTTTTCATACTTGAAGTCGCGCCTCGTACTTTTGACCATCTTAATATAATCTTCTTAAATCTTCTCTTGAGGGTTCACTATTCGTGATATTTATTTATGAAATCATTCGCTTTTATCACATCAAGACAAAAGTAAATTCATCCCCTAAGTATGTATCACACGGTTCCCTAAAGAATAGGTACCATCTTGTTTCTAATCCTATAATTCCCAATAATTTTTAATCAATAACCCAAGTAGTTGACAATACACAATAACTATAAAATGTTTCTCACATTACATATATATCTCACTTTTAATATTTCTTAGACCAATGTCTCAATTGTCAATATAATACCCTAAAAACCAACTCAACAGTTCCTTAAAATATTATACCTTTATAACTCTTTTAATGTATTCTTGATGCTATTCTTGACTCAACCAATATTGGTTCAATCTTATATGGGCTGCCAAAACTCTTTTCAAACTTACTCCATATATAAATACAATTTATTTGCCCAATTAGCTTCTAACACTCTAAAGTTGTGTTTACTAACATGCTCTATATTCTCATTATCCAACTATTAAATGGGTTCTTCTAACCTACGGGGGTTTTTCACACAATTAAATTTCCTTCCTCCATGCTTCATGCCCATTAACATAAATCTCAATGATATATTTATACCTTTTTTATATATAAATCAACATCTTATCTTATGCAATTATTCTCCTTGTAATACTAGCAAATCAGATAGTTAATCAAATATCCTGGCAATCAAATGCATTGACGTCATTAGCTCCTCTCAGAGCAGCTAGTTAAATCAAATGTTCTAGCCATCAATTTCATTGATTCCACTAGGTCCACTTAGGGCAGCTAGTCAATCAAACATCCCAGTCATCAATCTTGTTAATGCCATTAGCTCCTTTCAAACAACTTGTCAATTAAATATCATGGTCATCAGTCTCACTAATGCTAGTAGCTCCACTCAAGGCAGCTAATCAATTAAACATCTCCGTCATTAGTCTCATTGATGCCACTAGCTCCACTTAGGGTAGCTAGTCAATCAAATTTCATGATCACTAGTCTTATTGATGTTACTAGCTCCACCCAGGACATCTAATTAATCAAACATTTTGGTCATCAGTCTCACTAATACCACTAGCTCTATTTAGAGCAACTAGCCAATCAAATATACTAGTCATTAGTTTCACTAATGCCACTAGCTCCACTCAGGGCAGCTAGCCAATCAAACATCTTGGTCACTAGTCTCACTGATGCCACTAACTCCACTAAAGGTAACTAGTCAAATTAAGCTTTTCATGGATTTTACATTTTGACAATTACATATCCATTATATACATATATCAAGTTCATTTTGTTAATCAAAATCAACACTTTATACATAAATGCATAAACTTGTTTCCATATAGCATCTATCAGATTTCACTCTAAATAACCTATTAATAACCTGACAGTCAATCGTATTGACATCACTAGCTCCACTCAAGATAACTAGTTAATCAATCTTTTTTTTTTAATATTTACATTCATATAAATACATGCACATTTAAAGAATTTTCAATTCTAAAAGCTTAAGAAATTCTATAAGCAGAAAAGAGTGTAGTGCACCTACCTTGAACTTATGTGCATATTGTTGTTTCTTGTTGTTTTCCTATTCCCGTAGCCTTTCTTGTACCACCAAGGATACAATTATCATCAATAATGCAACTAGCACCACTATTTCAATTCACTTCTCATCCAAGTATTATTTCAAACCATTAACAAGGAAAATCCTTAAAATTCCATACACATACATATTTTTGTTGTTGTTCATACTTACTCTTATCAATTCAAATGTTAGAACCCTCAATTAACATCAATTATAAGCAAATATTAGAAATTGATTATTCCTAACTAGTTTAGTCCACCCAACCCCAAACACTGTTCGATGTTTTAATCATAACTAAAGTTGTAGAAATCAGTTTTGAGCATGGTTATTCTCTATCAAAAGATAAAACATAAAGACATGACTTTTATGAAGGAAGCAACACCTATATTTTCCATCTACACATATAAAATCACTCATTATAACAACATAAGAAATTTATCCAATACTATGGCGGTCTAGACCTTTCCTCGGTCTTTAGCTCATATCAAGAATTATATAACTCCCAATTAATCAAGAATAGTTTCATTTGAAATTTAACATATGTATCTACAACTTTTGTAAAGAAACTAATTCCACATTCTATCTTTTTAAAGCCCAAAATCAACAATCACATTAGCATTTGAAATCTCTCCAAAGTTATGTCAATTTAGACCTTTACTCAGTTTTTAGCTGATATTTTAAGTTATATAATTTAGTTTTAATCAAGACTAATTTCATTTAAAACCTAACATTAATATTTGTAACTCTTATAAAGAAACCAACTCCAAATTAAATCATTTTCAAGGTCTAAATTTAACTAGAAGTTGAATAGTCAAAACATTTATAATCAAACTACGTTCAACAAAACTCATGGATTTTTCCTAAAATTTCTTCCATGAATAAACTTAACTCAACACAACTAAGTTCAAGAATATATTTTAATGACAATTAGATATATAGTTTAAGTCAATCTATCCTCATTTTTAAATGACCTATTTAGTCGAACCATACTAATAAGAGAATCAAAGTTTTCTTTTCCATTTTTCATGAAATTTTCACCTAATCCATTCTTAAAACACATGTTTTTAGCATTCAAGTATTTATTCCAAAGTCATTTGAAACAAGAATTTCAAATCAATTTTCCTCCCTTATTACTAAGTTTCGGCCAAGTCTAAGATTATAGCTTTTTGGATTCTTTTCTTTTCTTTTTTTGTTTCCATACATTAATAACATTATACTTGACCATACAACATGATTTCAATATAATTTCAACTAGCCATAACAAGGAATTTCTATCTTTCCTTTACTAAAAGTTTTGGCCCAATCATGACATCTAATCCCTATGAAGATTTATTGGTCTAGAACACATTTTCAAGCATCAATAACATCATTCATAATCAATTATCACATTTAAACCAGCAAAACATCCATCTTTTAACTTTCTAAACCCTAGCTCAAATCATATAACACACTAACCTTTTAGTTCTTTCAACTACACATCAAAATAAGAGAAATCAAGCATAAAAATCACTTACCCATAGTTCCCATGACAAGATTAAGTGAATTTCTCTAGCCATTTCCTCCATTTCTTATTCCTTTTTTTCGAACTCAAGCTTCCTCTCTCTTGATTTCAAGCTTTCTCTCTCTAAATTTTCTATTCTAACTCTTCAATCTTTCATTTTTTCTCTCAAATTTTTTTGTTCCTTTAAAGATTTATGTGTTTTAAATCATCGAAAACCCTTTAATTTCTTGAAATTCTCTTTAAGATTTTCACCCTCTCAAGCTCTTTCTCTCTTTTTTTCTCCCTTTACCATGGCTAATCGGATTTTTAATAAGAAAATGAGGGGCTCTATTCAATTTATTTATAAGTTTACCACTCATTTATGCCTCAAATTGTTTTCTCATAGACTACCTGGTTTTCTGCTTAAATCATTATTCATTACCAAACTCTAATTGACTTGAAGTTTTAAACTAAGTACAATAGCATGTCAAGAGATCTTTTGCAAATTTTCAGCCCGATCCAATGGTCAGATTGAAAGTTAATCGTGATAGCTTAAAACTTGTCAGTAGGTGATTTTTATGTCAAAATCTAAATTTTCTTATTCAATCATTACTTAAATTATATCAATAATTTCACTAAGTTCTTGGAACCATTTTATCATTCCAAAATATATTTATTTTATCTTTTATCATTTATTTTATTTACAAACTTATTATCGTTATATGGTAATGTTATCGGTTTATTTTTTTATTGTTATTTTTTTATCCATTGAAACTCGTTATCAGGTGTGCTGAAGTTAGAATTTTAATCTAAAATTCATAGCCCTCGTCTTAACTTCAATAATACCTGTATATTTATTTACAGATATCATCTTCTTCATATACGTCACATTTATTATTATTTCTACCATTTATTTATTTCTTTTTATCCCGAGCTTCCATTACTCATTGAGATCTCAATCCTACATTTATACGGGGGTTTACAATAAAATTATTAGTTCTTCTCTCATTAAATCCCTTATGATATCTAGGTATCGTTCAGTTTCTCATTGCATTTGTAGTTTGCTTATTAGAGAAATTCTTATTAGAGAAATTGTATTTTAATAAAAGTTTTTAAACTATTTTTCAATTCCTTCCAATTAATTATTGAGTGCCATAAGTTTTGATTTTTTTTCTCTTTGATGAATCGGAGGACGAGGTAATTGCTATGTATGAAGAGACATTTAAGGCAGAACTTTATCTTCCTTTTTATCCTCTTGTCATTGAGTTTCTCAATACTTAACACCTTACGCTACCCTAATTTGCTCCTAATTTTTAGCTTCATTTATTTTAGAATGTTTTTCTATCATTTTAATTACCATTGCAGTCTTTTCATTGTTCCCAACTTTTATTAAACTAGTGCTCGATAATTTCCTACCTTTTATTATTTGCATAGGGATTATAAGACGATCTACTCTATGTTGTTGAACATATATATATATATATATATATATATATATATATATATTTATATATATATATATCAAACATTACAAGAAATCTATTGACTTTAAAATAGAGCTAGTCAAGTTTTCTCTATAGGGTTTGTGATTGGTTGTCTAAAAGGTTTTTGATCTCTACCAAATGAAATACTATAATCAAGACTTCTCCATCATTTCAAAAGGTTACCTCCCAGTATATCTATGGAGTTGATTGATGTTTCTCCTAATTAGACTAATAACATTATTTATAATATCAAGGGAATTCAACTTAACAAAGAGAATGATGACATTGCTGAAATTAGCCATTCGGTTGAGCATTCAAATAAGTAGAGTATATTCAATTTTATGCTTTCATTTTTATTTTCCTTCATGTTTATATAGAATTTTATATGTGTCTTATATTGAACTCTTATGACAATCATAGCCCTATTTATGGATAATGATTATTTGTTTCATGCATCATTTAATTTTTGTTTATTTAATTTCTTTGATATTAGAATAACAATGAAGATTATTCACTTGCTTATTTGATTGGGACTAAGGTCCTTATGAGATTAATGTTCATTAACATTAGGATGATGGTAAGGATTATCTATTTATTATTGATGATTTAGTGAGGATCAAACTCTTTATATGATTAATACGCTTAGATATAAAGATAATAGTGAGGACCATCCATTTTTATTAATGGTTTAGTGAGGATCAAACTCATTATAAGATTAATATTAATAGATATTAGGATGATGGTGAGAGCCATCAATTTTTATTGATGATTCAGCAAGGATTAAAGCATGCTTAGATTGGAGTCAGTCATATTGAGGCATCGCTGGACACTTATTATTTGTTTAGTGAGGGCCAAATCATTTTTCACATTGATAATATATTTCATGTGGTTACAATAAATTTTTTTTGTTTTAGCCAACCATTTGATGAAGACTGAGTTATACTATAATAATACTTTTACTTCATATTTCAATAATAAAAGGAAAAGTACTTTCATTATGTTATACTACTAATAACATTTTCTAAAGTTTTGATAATTCCGAGGTCTAGCTAACTCCTTGCCTCTCAGTACAACAAACTTGTAAATCTTTGCTTCACTTCTTTAATGACTTTAAATAAACCTTCCTAATTATATCGTAGCTTTATTAGGTCTTTTCTAGAAGATTGTATGCTTCACAAGACTAGGTCACTCAATTTAAACACAGGGGGCTCACCTTCATGTAATAGAATTAAGCAACTCTGATGCAGTGATCACGTGATTAAGCAACCCCCCATAAAGTAGATAACAACTTAAAAAGCCAACAATCAGGTTTGATAAAACCCTAACCCAACAGTAACTGTGTATTTAAGAACCAAAGGTATTGGAAAAAGATTTGGACTCAAAGATAACCTTAAGTAAATGAATGTAACCATGAAGCCAGTTAATCTTTGATATGTCAGTGTACGATCTTTATCCCCGCAAAAAAAGGTAATTTTTCCACAAGCAAATAAAAAAAAGAACTCACTTTATTCTTCAACTTGCTGCTAAAATTTTCAACTCAAAAAAACATAACATAGTCTCCTCTAACTAACCTTAATTGATCCTTTTTGGATTGCAAGCTAATTGATCTAAACTAGTAATCAACTAATATAAGTCCAATAATGAAATAAACCCCTAAACAATGTGTAATAAGCCATAACAAACCCAAATTAAAAATAATTATTAATAAATAAATAAATAAATAAAATAAAAATAAAAACTCTTCATGCTAAAATTTCTCCATGTAACCCGAATCTCCAATTTTCGCACATCCTTGAATATTTCAGTCATGACTTTAAACACGTCATTCTCTCTTATCTGGATGACTAATTGGGACTACCATACATGGTTGAAAATCTTGAGATGTTTAGTTTTCATACCAACTTTAATAGCATTAAAATACCACTTGTAGCTTCAGATATGACTCAAATAGTACACAAAGGTTTAGTTTGGTAGATTTGACAACATTCATGTAGTAATTTCTATCATTTGAAATAATATGTTTGGGAACTCCATTTAACTTGAAAATTTATCAAAATATAGTTCCATGCATTTAGTATCTCCCTGTTAAATTGCAACTTGATTCGATGTACGGTTTGAGAGATATGCATGATTTTGAAAAATTGGTCAGCAAGCATTATAAGGCCAAATTGAGACCTGATGTGGTTCATATCAAACTCTTTCCTAAATGGTTGTTATTCTCACTATTATTTCTTTCCACTTTTCTTTAACCACATCCAAACTAATACCAGTGATTGTTTATTCACTACCAGAAAATCGATAAATACAAACGGAAATACCGAGGGAATATTTCCGTCGGTAAATTTCTGAGGGATTTTACCGATGAAAATATTCCATCGGTATATACCGAGGGAATTACAGTCGGAAAAAAATTAAAACAAAGCAAAAAAAAATGATGACGTGTCAGGATTTACCGATGGAATTACCGACGGAATAAATTTCGTCGGTAAATCCGTTGGTAAATTGTAAACACTATTCATCATGTCAATTACAAAGGGAATCACCGACAGATTTTGTCTGTCAGTATTTTCCAGAGAGCTCCACAACTGTTCACTTTCCAATTGCACTGTTAATTGTTGTTCTTTACGGACAAAATCACCAACGGACTGAAAAGTCGTCGGTGTTATTTGGTGATTTTCTGAAAAAATTCAATTGAATATTACAGACAGAATCACCGACGGACTGAAAAATCATCGGTAATTATTGGCGGTTTCTGAAAACTTTTTACGAAATTAAAAATTTAAATTAAATATTACCAACGGAATTACCAATGGAATAATTAAAAAAATATTAACATTCAATTATCCGTCGGTAAATCCGTCGCTAACGCGCCCCAATAAAGAGCCTGAATCCCTTTATTTCATAAGAGACATACTTATTTCTTCTTTTCTTCTACTTCTTCTTCTTTTTCTTCTACTTCTACTTCTACTTCTACTTCTACTTCTTCTTCTTCTTCTTCTTCTTCTTCTTCTTCACTATATGTAAAAAACATCAATATCTATTTCTTTATCTTCTTTTCTCTCCTCATCTCCTTCTCTTTTCCTCCATGCTCGAGTATGTCTTCTTCTTCTTTCTTCTTTTATCCTCTTAGTTTTTTTTTAATTAATATTCTTTACAAAAAATTTTCTCTCTCCTTAGCTTCACTTGCAACTACATTAAGGTAAGATTTTTCTTCCTTTTTCATGATTTTTTTCACTATATTTTTTTATTTTATTTTTAATTGTTTTTGTTCTTAATAATTGTATAAATGTTGTTGTGAGATTTTTTTTTCATATGAGATTAATTTTTAGTTGATTTATTTATAGGATTTTTAAATTTTTAGCAATTGCAACTTCATTTTTTTCATATGAATTTTTTTAGTTGAATTTATTTTTTCGTTTTATTTATTTGTTGCAAATTTGTTTGAGTTGATTTTCTTATTTTTTTTCAAGCATTTTGAGTGTATATTATACAGTGTTGATTTATGTTAATTTAATTATTTTATAATTTTATAAAATGAATTTTTTTAAAATGTTTTTAAATAATTACCGACCGAATTACCAATGGAATTTCCTTCGGTAATTCCATTGGTTATAAAAAAATATTATTACCGAGGGATATACCGACAAAATGAAGCGGGTAATTTTATTTTTTTTATTTCCGATGGATTTACCGACGGACAAAAAATTACCGATAAAAGCTTCACCGACGGAGCATTTTCCGTCGATGATTTTGTTGGTAAATTAATTACCAACGGAATATGTGTCTTACGCCGACAAAAAAATTCCATCGGTAAAACTGTTAAATCTTGTAGTGATTTAACTATATGTCATATTGGATAACTCTAGGTTTGGTAACCATACATTGATAAGAATTAAAGCCTTTGTTCCATATGTTAGGCCTATAATGTCCTTTTAGTTGTGTTATTCATGGTTTTTTATTAGCCAATAACACTTTTAGAAGGTCATATGCCCAATGTTTTCTAGCCTCAATCTCTAGCTTGGTTCACTGCCTCCACCTATTTATTTTTTTATGGATGTATAATTAATGTTGTTATCTTATCAATATTAAGTTGTCAATAAAAGTACTTATATCAACAATGGTTTACCATTATCTATTATAATTATTGAGAAGATCCTAAACTTATAAATTATGTTTTTCCACATGAAATTCTTCTTGTATACTCTCAGTTATCTAGGCCATTGCTTAAGCTTTCATCAACTTAGTAAAGTAATATATTACTATCATAATAAACTTTCATCGTCTAAAGGTTTAAAGGAAGGGCCAAAAAATTAATTCCTTATTATACAAATAAACAAGATGTTGTTATGCTTTATAGATTCCATGTCGAATTATGGTGCAATTCTTCAAACTTCTGGCAAGTGTCACACTTTTTTACCGTTTTGATGTAGACTTTGACAATAAACCCTAACACTTTTTATGATTGTATTCTAAATATATATTTATTTGAGTTTGATCTCATTCCAAACTTTCTTATTATTTCAAATACCTCTTCCAGATCTTTTACATGTTTATTCACCAATTCGCTTTTAACTAGTATATTATCTATATGTGTTTCTAAATTCCTCATTAACTACTACCTAAAAACTATATTTACCAACTCTAATAGGTTACACCAATAGTTTTAGCCAGAACGACTACCATATAAAATTATGTGCCATTGTCTGTAATTAAAGACATTCTTGATATTTTTTTTATCCATATTTATCTAGTTTTACCCTGAGAATACATCTAAAAACTCAAAAATTCATGTCATATGGTGCCATCAACTAATTGATCGATTTTATGTAATAAGAAGCAATCTTTAAGACATGCATTGCTTAAGTTTGTGAAATCTGTACACCTCCTCCATGTTCTATTTGTTTTCTTAACCATTACCATATGGCTAACCACTCGGGTTAGTCAACCTCCTTTATGAAATTGACCTCTAACAACTTCTTTATATATTTTAAAATCATATATCTTCTTTTTATAGTAAACAAAAGGTTTTTTTTTTATTGGTAAACACCCATTCACTATGCTAAACTTATAAGTGATCACTATTTTTTATACCCCTAATATATCTTTAGGCCCTTAAGCAAAAACATCATTATTCCTTCTACTGGTATTGGCCTTTCCACCTTACCATTTTATTATATATTGAGGATGTTCATATGTGTGGTCTTCCCTCTTTTCAATTATGTTTCTTTCTAGCTGATAATTAAAGGGATATGATAACAAATGTAAGTTCTCACCTCATCACCTGTTTGAGCACTCCACTTATCCCTCTTCCATGATGGCTCTACTCTACCTTTCCTTTCTTCCACCTATTCTTCTCGAATTCTTAAAAATTTAGTTTCTTTCCCTTACCAATACTTAGTCTCTTACATGACTTCCTTAAGATGTATATATCGTTTAACCTTGTTTTTAAGCTCTTGCATAGTTTCTGGTTCTTCCAATCCCAATGCATTATTGAATTCTTCATTGTTGATTGACACCATAGTTGCTACAATTAAATATGTTACTTCCAGTGTTTTTATATCTAATCTTATAATGAATTCCATCAAAGTCTCTCCCATTCTCTGCCTTATAGCCATTAATATTTTACTTGACCTTTTACTTGTGATGAAATGCCCTAGAAATAGATTATAGGTTTCTTGAAAACTAGCACTGTACTATGGTGGTAGGTTAGAGAACTAGGTCATTGTTGTACCCTTCAATGTTGATGAAAATGCATAATATAACATTGGATCTATAATTTAGTACAAAATCATCATTGATCTATAACAACTGATGTAATCATTTAGGTTTATTAACATGTTATATGATTTTAGTATAGGGATCATCATGTATAGAGAAGCTTCAAGTATTGTAGCTTATAAATGGAAATTCCTTTTCTACTTGCCCTCATTCAATCTACACTTCGGGGCTTCTTTTATTCTCTCTTATCTTTATTAGTGCATCTTTCTCATTAAAACTTTCACTACTTTCTTTAACCCTTTATTTTTACTTTTTTTTTAATCTCCCTTTTACCTTTACTCATATCTTTTTTTTTTGCTATACTTTCTTCTCTATCAACCTCCTTTATTTTATACATTGATTGAGCTTGCTTAGTCTGAAAGAAAGCCTTGTGTACTACTTTGCAATCATGTTTTGTATTTTATACCGTTTACTTTTGTTCTTTTTTATATGAAAGGTCTTGTTTTGATACAAAAATAATTAATATTGAATAGTGACATAATATGTGTATGTATTGTATTATTACTTTTTATATCAGTCATTTCATTTTTTTATTTGTTTCTCAAGTTTTTCTATTTTCCTTCTAGCATGGGTATTATAGTCCTTTTATATATAGTTGCACTTTTCCTCTTCACCATTCATTATATAAAACAAAAAAACATGAGTATTATGTAATTATGAATATGCAAGTTCAATGATAGAAATCAATAGGTGTATATAGATGAAATCCTTGGATTTGAGTTGTGACAAAAATAAGGGTGCGATTATAATTTTCTATAGATGGGGATTTAAATAGAAACTTGATTAATAATTTGCCTTATTTAATATGTTTATCAAACGGCTACTAAAGTGGGCCCTTTTTATTAATAAACGATCTAGATCTACCAAATCATGACCGTTGCGTTTTACTAATGGGCCCTATATATACAGAACTTCTATTGCTGCCAGCCTACATCACCAAGTTCTCATTCTCGATTCTCGCATCCTCCACCTCTCTTCTCTCTTAAAAAATGGATCGGAATGGCATGCTTGGATTGGCACTGCTGTGCATTATTATCGCCGGTGTCGGTGGTCAAGCACCGGCTGCGACACCGACATCAACTCCCGCGACTCCAACAACTTCTGCCGTGCCAGTAGCAGCACCAACAAAACCTACAACACCAGCTCCCGTATCATCACCACCTGCGGCAACACCAGCAGCTTCTCCACCGAAACAGACGGTTTCAGTTCCAGTTGCGGCTCCATTGGCCACACCACCTCCATCCGTGACTCCAGTTAGCTCCCCACCGACTCCAGTTCCTGTTAGTTCTCCACCAGCAAAATCTCCTCCGTCTCCTGAGCCTGTTGCTTCCCCAACTAGTGCTCCACCGGCAAGCACTCCAGTTGCTCCACCGACCGCAGAGGTCCCTGCTCCTTCTCATAGTAAAAAGAAGCCAAAGAAGCACCAAGCACCAGCTCCTGGTCCGGCATTGTTGAGCCCACCAGCACCACCAACGGAGGCCCCTGGACCTAGTGCTGAATCCGTCTCTCCTGGTCCTTCTCTCTCTGACAACGTAAGTCATCATTTCATCTTTCATTTCATCTTTATTTATGAGCAATCTTATTTAACATGTTTGATAGGGAAATGTTAGGCATAGATCTAGAACTTAAATCATAAAAACACAGCAAGTTAGATCTAATTTACGGGTTTTTTCTTTTAATGGTATTGAAATTGATATTTAATTAATATATAATTGTCATGTGCTCGGTAAATTTATTGCAGTTCAACCTGTTTTTATTTTAAAAAAATATTAAATCGATATTTTTTATTTGTTTATTTATGATATTAATTTTTTTGAAAAATTAATATTTTAATATATTTTTAATAAAAAAAAAAACATTCTTAAAAAACACGTTTGAAAATATTTTCCCAATGATTTAGCAATTTTTTAATTTGAAAATGAATAATTCATTTGTTTCAACATAACGTTGTTTAGTTTTATAACTTTAAAGAATGGGCTCCGAAGATTTTAAATTGGAACTATAAAACCAACCCTAATTTAATTAAAATGGAAAGATCTTTGTTGTCGGAAAAGAGAACGATAATGCTTGTAATAAGATCTCGTTTATGTTTTCCTAAAATTGAGTCGACTACTGGGCTTCTTGTCAAACATTGGCACGAGTGGCTCACCGGCCGACAACTCTTGATTATATTTCAGAACACCCAAAATCATTTTTTTTTTTAAATTGAACCTCCATTCAATTTAGATCTTTATATATCATGATTGAAGCGAAATTGAGTAATTTGACATTTACTCAATTCTTGAATATAACAGAGTGGAGCGGAAACAATAAGATGCTTGCAGAAGATGGTAGGAGGTTTGGCTTTGGGATGGGGTCTGCTTGCTTTGATCTTCTAGAGAGACAGAGAGAGGGAGAAGATGTTTTCATCATATTACTTCTGTAATATTATTATTTTAATCTTTTGTCCCCCATGTTCTCTTAATTATTTCGGGCTCATCACATCTGATATATTTTTAATTTCACATTTTTTGGTTAAATTATTTTTGTCACTCCCCGGCTTGCTGTTTGGTTTCGGGGGGTGACGGCATTTGCTTTGTATCTCGTAGTTTTCTATTCACTACCTTTATCTTTTTGCGATTATTATAGGTATGATTCTCTGATTTTCTTTTTCTTTTTTCTGCTTTTACTTTATTTAACACCCCTCGTTTCTTGTGATAAATACAAAGTTAATGGCTTCAGGGGATGACTCGAATCAATTTAAAATAGTGATGTTTTACTTTTTTTAAAAAAAATAAATTGAATTTTGACTGGATCATGAGTTATGGGTTAGGTCTTTCTTTTGTGGGATTGCTGTGTGTAAAAAAACGGAAGGGAAAGCTAAAGCTGCGGGAAAGAAAGAGGGCAGTGACTATTGAGCACGGAACTGGATTTTGAGTGCAGTTGGCGAGATCTGTTAAAACAAAGAGTAGTCATTTTATGTCTTATTTCTCGCAGTAGATAATGAGAGAGATGCAATGGTGATTTCCATGGAACTCTTTCTTTTCTTTTTCTCCGGGAGCAACTGAAACATTAGAGACTGCATTAAACTGGGATTCTTTTTACAATTCTGAGGTAGTTAAATAATCTACATCTGCTTTGTAAATCCTAGTTAAATTTTTTATAGTGTGAAAGCAATATTGCGATTTCTAATTAGCATAAATGGATATTAAAAATTAATTGTGGAAATATTGGTTAAAATTCAAACAGTGATAAGTCGGAAATGAATCTAAGGGTGAAAAGGTAAAATAAATATATTTAAAAATAAGATGATGATCCTAAGGATTTAGTGGAATAATTAATATGACATATAGAATGATGAAACAAGAAATTTAATTTTTTATGTAAAATTATCTCTGGATCAGTTTTACGTTATCAAATGTAATTTTTTATCCGACCATTGGATCGGGCTAAAATTTTATAAGAAATCTTATAACATATTAATTTACGGTAGGGTAAAATTTCAGAATAATCTGAGTTTGGGAAAGCTATGCAAAAATATTGACAATCGATTAGAAATTTAAAAAAGTCTTATTAAGGGTAAAATTATCATTTGAACTTAAAAATTAGAAAAGTTGGCCTCTTTTTCCTTAAATTGTCAGCAGAACTAGAAATAAAGAAGAGAAAGAGAGAAAAGAATTGTGAGAGATAAACACTAAAAATTCTTGAGAGAAAAATAGAAATTAAGCAAGATTTATAAGTTAGGAAGTGTGAAACACCAACCAATCCATTAAGCAAAGATTAAGCAAAGATTTAAGAGGAAACTATGTGAGGGAGAGGAGAAAATCAAGGCTTTAACTCAAGGCAAAGAGGAGAAAAACTGAAGGAGTAGGAAAAAAAAACTTTACCTTGTTAGCTTTCGAAATCCATTTTATTGCTGGGTAAGAAGTTCTAAGTTCATTAAAACAATTTTGAATGAAAGGAAATGGATTTAAGGAATAATTCTTAGATTTTTGAATTAGGCTTGAGGAGAAAATTTAGGAAAGTTGTGAAATTGATGTGATCGTAAAGAAATAAGTTGTAGATGATGTAAATAATGAATTATTGAAAAAACAATCGGGTGTTTTAGAGATAAATAGGACGACTGTTTTGGATAAAAACAAGGAATATTGAAATTTAATAAATGTTTGTGTAATTTAGTGAAATTAATATGTATTGATGTATTTATGGTGGATTAGAATGGATTTAATAAATTTATTTAGTTGTGATTAAATATTTAATGAACTTGGAATTATAAAGAAGAATTTTGTGAGAGATATGACTAAGATTATGAGTTGGATTATAGAAATGTAAAATAGATATTGAGTAGAAGTTTTGAGATAAAAAAATGGATTAATGAATAAAAAGAAATAAGACCCTTTGGACAGGTCATATAGGGGACTTTTATTATGAATCATAGTTTTAAAAGTTTCAATTATTATGTGATGAACAAGGTTGTTAAAATCACGATTTTGACACGGCACGGAAAGTACTAAACAAACTCGGATCGTAAAATCATAAGGAATTTTAAAATACATTAAAAAAAATTCATGCTTCAAATAAAAATTCATAGCACCTTAAAATACATGATAGTTTAAGCACCTTAAAATACATACTTCAAATAAAAATCCATACATAGTTCAAGCACCTTAAAATACATGTAAAATCCATATAGTTCAAGCACCTTAAAATACATGATTCAAATAAAAATTCATACATAATTTAAATAACTTTTCATTAGCTAATAATTAACAAATTTAAAACAAATAATCTACTGGTGTGTCATGTAAACTAAAACCAGCTTCATTGCCTTCATCTTCCTTATTATTTCTCAGACATTCATCAATATCATTAGCATCACAAGGATTATTAGTGTCACTACTAGTACCAACACTAATATTATGAGCATTAGTGCTGCTACTAGTACCAACACCAATATCATCAATTTGAATCTCCAAATCATCTTCAGTACCATGACTCTCCATTTCAGCATCATTAGGAATTTCTTCTTCATCACTTTCATCTTCATTACCATTTTGTCTTTGTGTTGCACTATCAATAGCATCAAGCAAATCAATGTTTCAATGTTTTTCTCCCTCGGTTATCCAATCATCATCATCATCTTTTACACCAAAATCATCAACTTGCTTTTTGACTTGATTATTATTCAATTTCAAATTGCATATTACAAATACTAAGTCATTTATTTTTCTCTGGTGCAAACGATTTCTTCATTTTATATGAACCTAAATAAACAATTCAAATTGATACGATTTTTATCAAATATTTCAACATTTAAAATAATAAAATAAAAAAACTTACCATTTTAAATGCACTCCAATTACGCTCACATCCAGATGAAGTACAAGTCAAGCTTAGAACTCGGATTGCAAACTTTTGTAATTCTGGACATTCATCCCCATAAGAATCCCACCATTAAGCTGGAGTTTTTTTTTTTTTTTTTATCTCTAGCTGTCTTGGCAGCCTCAATGCCAAACAACCCTTTTGCATACTTGAATGATTCAAGTTGCAAGTCAATTTTGAACCTTTCATTTGCATTAAGCACCATTTTTTCTAAGCATTGGTATAATCCAATTTTAATGTTGGCATTAACCTTAAAATTGAGATTATAATGATAATGAGGATTCAAATAATAAGCTGCTGCATGTAAGGGTCTGTGGAGTTGAAGTTCTCATCTTGCATCAAAAATATTCCATATAGGTATATAACTATATAAAAAAAACAATAAAAATATCATTACTTTATATATGACATTCATATTAATAAATGACAACATTTGAAATAAAAATTAGCAAGATATATACCTTTTTTTCACAGAACCAAAATTTACTTGTATCTTCTCTTTTGCTTCATCCATTGCTTTATATATAAAACTCATAGCTGGTTTCTCATCAGAATCAACTAATCAAAGAACTTTAATTAGAGGAAATGCTGCCTTAATACATATAGTAACATCATGCCAAAACCTGCTGTCTAAAACACAATTTTGAATTCGTTTCCCTTCTTCTATTCTTGCAAACCTACATGAACTCCACTGTTTAGAAGTAAACATGGTCATCAATTGCATTTTATGATCATTCAAACATCCCAGAGTCAAATATGCAGTAGTAAACCGAGTGGCAGCAGGCCTAATCAAATCCTTTCCTTTCGTAAAGTGTCTTAGCATGGAAATAAGAATAGTTATTGAATAAATATATGAGGTGATTCGCCTCCCTTTAGCAATAGTTACTTGATGAACCTCTAACTTCTTCTCAAAATCGTCTAATATCAAGTCAATACAATGGGCAGCACATGTTGTCCAAAACAAACTCTTTTTTTTTCCATTAATAATTGTCCTGCTGCCTTATAATTTGCAGCATTATCAGTGACTACTTGGACAATATTTTCCTCCCTAATCCTCTCCACAATGGCATCTAACATCTCAAATACCTTATTAGCAGTCTTGGGCATATTAGAAGTATCCACTGATGACAAAAAAAACCATCCCTTTAGGACTATTAACCAAAAAGTTACAAATACAATGTCTTTTTTTATCCATCCATCCATCAGATATTATTGAACAACCAGTTTTTTTCCATGCTAACTTGTACTCCTCAAGCAAATTCATTGTTTGATCCACTTCTTGCTTCAAATACTTCTCTCTAATATCATAGTAGGATGGAGGCTTGAAACCTGGCCCATGCTTTGCAACCAATTCAAGTGCCTTAAGAAACTCAGGGTTTTTTACACAATTAAATGGAATTGCACTAGTGTAAAAAAACCTTGCAATTTGTCGACATGCTTCTTCTCTAATATCCTTTTTTAGCAATTGATTTAGGGTTGTTTGTGTACTTCCACTCCCACTAGCTACTCTCTTTTCTTTGTCCTTGGAGCTAATTTCTTTTATTTCATCATTATCATCCTTATTTACACTATATTGAAGGGCCTTTCTTTTCTTTTCAATTGCTTCTAGATTTTTCACCAAAACACCTAAAATCATCTGCTTAACATTTTCTGGTACTTGTTGACATGGCTCAACATCCTTATGAGTGCAAGCCAAATGCTATTAAAACGAAAAATACCTCAACTAATAATTTTTTGACAATACTTGCACTGAACTTTTCTAGAATTCTTATCAATATCTATCCCATGTTGCCATCCCATATCAAGCTTATTACCAGAAGATTTTTTTTCTAGATGCCATAAGTTCAACAATTCAAGAATCAATTCAAATCAGCCCTGTAATCAATCCAAATATTTTATAACATGTTAAAAACTTGATTTTAGTACACACTCAGCAGCAGAAGCAATACAATAGCAGAATACTAATTGATTGAACATAATACATAATGCAAGAATAGTATACCGGATTATGCATTTATAGCATCTTTCTTAGCAATTCACATGAATCACATTAAATAATGAATACCAAGTAAACAATAAATAATTGAAAGCAATTATAAAGCATTAAAGAAAAGATCATATATTCAAAGAGAAGTATTGAATTGACTTAGAATTCATATATATAATCGAAATCAAGCTTTAAAATATTTAATACATAAAATCAAAGTTGAACAAGATCTCAACAATTGTTTTATAAGCTCGGTGATGTTTACGAATAGTTTTATATTACAATCTATACTCTCTAACACGTGGAATGGCAACACCTATTTCTACTATAAATCCATTCATCACAAAATCACAATTCACAACTCAGAGAAGCAGCAATGCAGCATTGAATCTAAAACAGAGTCACACACACGCACGATTAAATTTGAATCTAAAATTCGCAAGCAAACTCTCAACAATAGACATTAGATAGACTAACAGAGTCACAAAAACTTTGAATCAAAATATTAATCTTTAACAATTAACATCATTAAACTGTAAAGAAATGGACATGGTAAGAAACTAAGAAGCTTACCTCTGTTCTGAGCAGTGAACACCGAGGCTGAGCAGATGCAGATCAATATTGCAGTCAAGGTTGGAGCCTGCGAATTCAATCAAAGAAGTACCAGTGAAAATTAACATCAAAGTAAGAAACGACAGGGAAAAAGAGACGCAGGTAGTTATCGACAGAGAAGAGAGAACCAGTGAATTTTTGTAGGAGATGAAACAAGAAAAACAGAGTAACTTACCTGGTGAAGAATGGAGAGACGCCGTTGTTGTTGTGTGGACTCTGGTTCTCAAGGTGGCTGCTGAAAAAGACGTCGTCGATGGTGGAAAAATAAAAAAGATGAGGGGCGAGGGCTATTGTGGAGGTGGACGGTGGTTGATTATTGGCTGAGAGAAAGAGATTAAGAGATTGCGTGGTTGAAGATTTCGATTTTAGGGATTTTTTTTGTTCTGATTCTTTGAATTTTGAATGTGAACAGTGAATCTTAAAAGAAGAGAGAAGACTGATTGTTTCAGTGAAATGTGAATTGCTTTTGATCTGGTAAAGCCAATAGGTAGTCGACACCTGGCAGCTGAATTGCATCTATATTTCTTGCGGGCAAACTCGTTCAATCGGGTGTAAAATCATGATTTTACATGATTTTACCTGATTTTAACGATTTTACTCGATTTTACCCAATTCCGAGTTTTATAGATGATTTAGCACGTAAAGCCTACATTAACTCGTAAAAACATACGATTTTACGAGTTGAATTGTGATTTTAACAACCTTGATGATGAGCATATAAATGTGAGTATGAAGAATAAGAGAATTAAAAAGATGACTTGATAAATAAAAATTAAATTAAAAATATGCTTGTTATGTAAAGTAAGTTAGGAAATATAAATTTCTACGTAAGATAAATTAGAAACATGAATGTTTTATTAATTTGAAAGAGTTAATAGTTATGTATGATTTTAGTATTGTGATTGAATGAGTGTATGTCATTAAGAATTTAAAATCTATATGAAAAACAAAATGACTTTTATGATGAATGAATGAAAAATGATATATTGTTTTTCTTAGCAGTAGAGGATCATTTCATGCATTTAGATATCAAGTAGGTGCTCGACATCTTATAACTAGAGCATTACTTAACCATGTTTGTAATTCTTCCTTAAATGTATAGTAACCTTATTTGATAAATAATAAATTGTTGAAGAAACTAGTTACCCTGATAAATGAGACTAGTGCCCTAATTAATGGGTAATTGAAAAATTAGTTACCTTAGTTAATGGGACTAGTGCCCTAGTAAATGGGCAGAAAAAGATATTGATTCCTTGGTTAATGGGATTAATACCCTGGTTAATGGGCAAATGAAAATATAGATTCCCTGATTAATGTGATTGATGCCCTAGTTAATGAGTAGATAAAGATTTTGATTCCTGGTAAATGAGATAATTCCTTCATTAATGACAAATTGGAAAAATTAGTCCTTGAGATTACTGAGACTAGTGCCCTGGTTAATGAGCAATTTGAGAAATTTGTAATGTAGAAATGGAGCAAGTGATGGTTTAGCAAGAGAAGATATTGCGTTCTTAAATAATGTGAATTGTATGAATTAAGAATAATTACATATAAAAGTAATAATATTAAATGTTCTTTGTGTATAAACTAATTATACTAAGTAGTATATAAATTTTAGGTACTTTATAGCGTCAAGACGAGTAGTGACTATCGCATTTGTAATTTTATGAAATCAATGCATATTTTGTTATGTATCTAAATTAGTAGTGTATAAATCTAAATTAAATATAGATGATATATCTTCATTAGTTTCTTTTAAACCTATATGACTGTAAATATTTAGACTAAGTTTTAAGTTCAATTTACATTAATATGAATGTGTGTTGGTTTTTTGTCGTAACTAAGTTAATTGTCTCATTATTTGAAATATTTTGAAATAATATAATAATTGATTTGCTTGAGGAAATATGGAAGAATAATAAGTTGTTCTTGTGTTAATGGTAATATATAAATATGAAAGTCCCGACTGATCGAAATATGTTGAAATTTTATTTGCAAGTTGTGAAAATTGATTGAGTCGATAAATTGATATTAAAAATATATAAAAAAAACTCTATCAAAATTTTAATAATTTTTTTTTAAAAAATTCATGTACTTTAAATGATAATAGTATATATTCATGTGAATATGATAAAATAAAAATAAATCTATTAATTCGTAGATGCCGTCAATTTATAAACAAATCATTTTTGAAAAGTGAAACCATCAAAAAAGAGTTGTCTCGTTTGGTGCTGTGAAATCATTACAATTTATAATTCTTGTTTACAATCTTCAAAATAGTTCAGGAAACATGCTTAGACCATGATGCCCTTTCTTCTTGAATTGGAAGGCCCAAAGTCATTCATTCATTCATTCATTTTAAGAAGTGAACCGGAGGCTGTAAGATTTGAGCATGGTTATTAAATCTGGACCAGCTGCCTGGTGGGTTGATTTGGGACCTGGCTGACTTGGTAACTGGGACGACCCGGACGAAACCTAATTTTTTTCTTTAAATGTGATTTTTTTCCCTTCGGCTTCCCTTCTTATTTTATCGTCTTCTCTACAATGAGCTGCTGTTAGCTGCGGAGAGGAAGTGAGAGTGAGGAACGCTGCTGTCTTTGGCTGCTGCTAATAATTGGTCGAAGGAGAGAGAGCTGGGTAAGGTCATCTGTGAATCACTAGTCATCCCGGAATACATTGAAGAGACATGGAAGAAATTCCTTTGTTGCCTGAAGATCCTTACCAGAAAGCCAATGCTCATTTTTTTAGCCAAATCTAGTGATGACAAGGTAATTATATGGGTGCTATGCCGCTTTCAGAACAATCAGTGTTTTTTATACGGACCAATTCTTTACTAGTTTTTAACTTTTTATTCGGTTTACTTGTGGTTGCAGGTCTTCCAATCAATTAGGTGGGGTGTGCTCTTGAAGGAGGGGAAAGAGCAAAAAGAAAGGGGCGGCGACTTGTTTTCACTTTTGGTAGAGATAGGAAAAATTTTAGGGCTTTATGTGTGTTTTTTTTTAAATTTTTTTAAATAATATAATATTTTTTAATATGAGAAAAAAATTAAATATATTTTTAAAAATTTATTATTTATCAAATGTAAGTCTATATTTACATGATTTTTTTTTTAATTTTTTCATATAAAATATTAAAATTTTAAATATTTTTTTAATTTTTCAAGATTGACCCGAGTTGACTCGAGTTGACATATAAAACCCGGGACCCGATCCTTTGGCCGAGTCAACCCCCGGGCCAAATTTGATAATTATGGATTTGAGTTTCAAATCTTAACCACTAAAGTTGTTTAATGTGGATTGCAGCGTCTATTTTAGGATTGTAGCAAACAATCCACGCTTGATTTTAGGATAAAATAAAATACAAAACTAATTACTACTAATATTATGTAGAGAATTCAATATAATAAGACAATTCCACTTGTATATTTAGATATGTTCTAAATAGTATACAAAGGTCTAGTTTGACAGATTTGACAAGATTTGTCTAGTAAATTTAACCATTTGAAATAATATGTTCCCGAACTCCATTGGAACTTAAAATTTACAAAATGTCGTTCCATGTGTCTAGTATCTTCCTATAAAATATCAGCTAGTTTTGATGTACAATTTGAGAGATATGTCTGATTTCGCAATACTAGTTAGCATACATTTTAAGGCCGAATTTGTACCTGACTTGGTCCGTATCATCCTTCCCTTCTTTAAAAAGATTCAAACTTGAATCTATATCATGGAAAATATATTATAATGTCATCAAATTAGTACCAAACAAAAGATTAGCATCATCATTAAAACCAAGAAGAACCTTGTTAGCAAAGAAGGCCCTCATGATATACAAGCTCTCCTTCTCAACCATCTTCTTTTTCTTTAATTTTAGTTGCTGACTATATTTGCTTAGGTGTCAAAGATATAAGAGTTATAGGTCTTCTATTTATCTTAAAGGAATACCTATTTGTCACTCCATCATGTATAACTCTCCTATCATACTGCAATGGTCAACCAAGCAACAAGTGACTAACTTGTATTAGTACAACATCACATAACACCTCATCACAATATTTACCACTGAAAAAAGCAACTAAAACCTACTTATTCACTTTCACTTCACCACCATCATTCAACATCTATAATTTATAAGGTATGAGATGTTTGGTAGTGTATAAGTTCAATTTTCTCACTAATTCAATACTAGCTATATTAATGCAACTAACACAATCTATAATTAAGTTACATACCTTATTATAAACATGACATCTTATATGAAATATGTTCTCCTTCTAACCTTCCGAATCATTCACCTTGACATGCATATTCAGTGTTCTCCTTACCACAAGTGCCTCTCCCTCAACCTGATACTCAACACAAACATCATCCTTTAATGATAACATCTTCTTCTCTTAATCCTCCACATCAGTCTTAACCTTATTATTTGCTTTCATAACCATGACTCTTTTGTTTGGAAATTGTGAAGCAATATGACCAAAACCCGGACAACAAAAACATTTAATGTCACAATTATGAGAAATAGGGGTAACATTGTTACCTTTAACAACGACCAAGGTGTTGTTCTTTCTAAAGTATTTGGTCTTGTCCTCCTCATTATGATGTTCATACGAACCAAGTCAGGTCCGAATTTAGCTTTAAAATGTTTGTTGACTATTTTTGCGAGATTAGACATATATCTCAAACCGTACATTGGATCGAGCTAAAATCTTACAGGAAGATACTAGACATATAAAACTATATTTTGTTAAATTTTCATATCAAATGGAGTTCGGGAACATGGTATTTTAAAGGGTCGAAGTTACTAGACAAATCTAGTCAAATTTGTCATACTAGACCTTTTTGTACTGTTGTGACATATTTGGAGTTACAGGTGGAATGTTGTTATGATTCAAGTTTGGCTGGAAATGACGTGTTAGAAGTCAGGACTGAAAATCTGTCAAGAATGTGCAAAAATTAGAGATTCGGGCTATATGGAGGAATTTTAGTATAAAGACTTTTTTTATTATTTTATTTATTTATTTATTTTTGAATAATTATTTTTAATTTGAGTTTGTTTTGGCTTATTATATATTGTTTAAGGGTTTATTTCATTATTGAACTTATATTAGTTGATTATTAGTTTAGGCCCATTAGTTTGTAACCCAAAAAGATTCCATTAGGATTAGTTAGAGGAGATTATATTATGTTTTTTTCGCTACAAATTTCAACGGCAAGTTGAAGAATAAACATGAGTTTTTCTTTTGTTTGTTTATGGCAAAACCTTTTTTACAAAGACAAAGATCATACACTAACTTATTAAAGATTAACTAGTTTTGTGATGTCATTCACATACTTATGGTTCTTAGATACAAGGATATCTTTAGGTCCAAGTCTTTTTCCAATACCTTTGGTTCATAGGTATATAGTTACCTTTAGATCAAGGTTCTATCAAACCTGATTTTTATTTTTCTGGGTTGTTTTCTACTTCGTTGAAGGTTTATTGACCACATAATCAAGAGGTACTTATCATAAGTGATGGACCACCCCTAGTGTTAACCTTCCAATTAGGTTTCTAAGGTTTTGAAAGGCTTAATAACTAGCTTTGCTAATTGGTACCCTTTTGTTTAAGTTGTTTCTCCACCTTTATGACTATATGCACTTTCTCTTTCAACTCTATATAATGATGTAACTCCTCAATATGAGTTATATCATGATTAAGACTATTCATAAATCTAGCCATAATAGCCTTCTTATCCTCCTCAATATTAGCTCAAATCATAGCAAGTTCCATCTTGTTGAAGTACTCATCCACACTCTTTATACATTGACTTAAACTCTGCAACCTTTGATATAATTCTCTATAATAGTGGCTAGGCACAAATCTTCTTCTCATAAGGGATTTCATCTTATCCCAAGTATTAACTTGCCTCTTATAATTCCTTCTACGGTTTGTCACTAACTAATCCCACCACACAATGACATAGTCAATAAAACCAATCAAAGCTAGCTTGATTTTATTGGGCTCTAGATAATTGTGACACTTAAAAAGCCACTCCACATTCTTCCCTAATTCTAAATAAACTTTTGAATCATTCTTCCCCTAGAAAGTTGATATTTTCAACTTAATTATATCTGAATCTCCACCCAACTCAGTATTATAGTTTTGGTACCTATAATTACCCATCTGGATAGAATTATCACCATATTGTTCCCTTACAAGCTAACAATTCTGTTTGTTGTCCAAAACGTTCCTAATGCCCCAAGACACATCTTCAAAATGAACACCATTCATGTCTACATTATCAGCCACAAACTTATCCATATTAGTGTTAACTCGCCTAATAACCCTCATAACATTAAATTCTCTTTGCCAAAGCCTAATTTAAACCCTACCATGATCATTAAAATATTGCCTCTCTAACCTGTCCAACCTATCTCCAAATTTATTGGCCATCTGATCCATATGCTTATTCATAATGCATAACTGAGTTACAATTTCATTGTCTCCTCTCTATGATGCCATATTGCTTGCCTCTGACATCTTTAGATCTAAAAATTGGCTAGTTGATGAGAAATATATATTTCTCACTAAGCCCTGACGTGTTTACACTCCTCTCGTGTTTCACTCAAATATACTCACTACGCCTTTTTCCTCTCGTCTCACCTTTTTTCAACTCTAGCGGAACTTAAATCAAAACCAAATATAACAACCTGAGCCACTTATCCAAATATGTTTATATGACTCAAGAAGCAAAAAAGATATGAAAACAAGCAAAAATGAAACTACAATTACAATATCGTGAGTAACAAGCGAATTTGTACAAAAATAAAAGTTTTTAAATATGTGAAAGAAAAAAAGAAGCAAAGGTTACATATAAAAATTAAATGATACCTAAATATATCAATGATAATGTTATTATACTGTTACAATTGAAAAATAACAGCAGCAAAACAAGTTTGAATTACTAACGTGAATTGGACTTGTTACAATAAGTTTCAATCCCAAATTTAGTTCGTATAAAAACTCCATATGACCTTAATGTTATATGGGGTAAGATTATAATCTTAACCAGTACATTAAATGTGAGAATTTTATGAATATTATTTGACATAAAATTTCTTTTTGATATGAATCTGACCTATTACGACAAGTTTTAATCTCAACCTTGGTTACTATAGAAAACAATCTCCAAATAAGCTTAAACTTTGCATGGAGTGTGATTAAGACTTGTAGAACCAATATAAAAAACTCTTGTTTATGTATTTGTGGTAGATTCGACAAAAGTGACTTTTAGGCATTCTTTTCTTTTTTGACTTTTTATGCTATTGATATATATTATGAGGTAGCAACAAACTAAAATAACATCTTTTTTTAAAGGAACCCTAGACATAAACTACTAAGTTGTAGACACAAAATAATTAAAAACTAAATCAAAGACAACTAAAGCTAAGGAAGTCAAAACTAACAAAAAAAAATAAAGGATATAACCTGGTTTTTTTAGCCTATCTCTGATACCAACTGATATAGATCTTTTAATCATATGGTCAAACAACCCCCCAATAAAGTAGATAACAAATTTGAAAGCTAAAAATCAAGTTTGATAAAACTTTGACATAGAGGTAACCCAGTACTTAGGAACCGAAGGTATTGAAAAAAGACTTGAACCCAAAGATAACCTTGTATCTAAGAACCCTAAGTATGCAGATGATGTCACGAAGCCAATTAATCTTCGATAAGTTAGTGTACAATATGTCCTTGTAAAGAAAGGTTGTTTTGCCAAAAATAAACAAAAGGAAAACTCACGTTTATTCTTCAACCTGCTGTTGAAATTTGCAACTAAAAAAATATAATATAGTCTCATTTAACTAACTCTAATAGATCCTTTTTGGGTTACAAGCTAATAGGCCTAAAATATTAATCAACTGTTATAAGTCCAATAATAAAATAAACTCCTAAACAATATGTAATAGGCTAGAATAAACCCAAATTAAAACTAATTATTTCAATTAATTAATTAAATTAATAAAATAGGATAATAAAAAACAAAGCCTTCATGCTAAAATTCTTCAATGTAGCCCGAATCTTTAATTTTTGCATATTCTTGACATGTTTTCAGTCTTGACTTCAAATACATTGTTCTCTTTTGACTGGATGAATTACTTGGCTACCATATATGTTTGAAATTCTTGAGATGTTTAGTTTCCAGAAAAACTTGAATCATAAAAAAATTACACCTGTAACTCCAGATATATCCTAAATAGTACACAAAGGTCTAGTTTGATATATTTGACAAGATTTGTCTAGTAACTTCAACACTCTTAAATAACATGTTCCCGAACTCCATTTGATCTAAACATTTACCAAAATATATTTCCATGTGTCTAGTATATTCCTGTAAAATTTAAGATTGTTTTGATGAACGGTTTGAGAGATATGCTCGATCTTACAAAACTGGTTAGCATACATTTTAAGCCAAATTTGAACCTAACTTGGTTCGTATCATTACTGATCCTATTAAATAAAATATGACAAGCATAGTTATTCCAACAATACATACATACAACCCTAGTAGCTTTAGGATCATCTCAAGGTTTTTAAAGTGATCTTAAATTTAGGATGTTTTTCTTTTATTAGATCTAGAAGGAGAATGATTGTTACCTCAATATTACTATTTGTACTAGAGGACTAGAAGTATTTGATTCCTTTGATGTAAGATCTTCCTGATTATCCATATGAAATAAAAAAAAATTAACAACAATATGAATCAACTGATAATTAACAATAAGTATTAAATATTAATAATAGGTTACATGCTAAAAAATCTAAAAAATTACAAGCACAAAATGAATCTAACATTAATAAGAGATAAACCTTCATTCTCGACAAAACCCATCATATAATTTATATCAACAATTGTTTTTTATTTCTGGATTGTTTTCAAGGACACAATATATGAACGAATTGAAATAAATGGTAAATTAAGGTTTTGATTTCGTGTATGTAATTTCTGCATAAGAACTTAATTGTTTATGGGCAGTCAAACATAATAGAGAGTGAGAGGAAAAGAAAAGAAACCATCAAATTAGCTAATGAAAAGAATAGAGTCAAGTTCCATTTTTAAAAGCTCAATGCGAATTCCAAAAAGCTTTATGAGAAAATGAACCAAAAACTAATATAGTCCAATAAATTATTTATCATTTTCTATTTGGAATCAACTTGATAAAAATATCATCTTATAAAAAAACTCATAAAGTTTCACTTTCTCATAATTCATACAGCATGAAAAAAAGATGAAATGCAATAATACTTGCTTCAAAATTAAAATCAACCAATCTTAAACTATTATTGAACGCAAAACAAAAACAATTAATACAATAACAACAAATAATGACAATACTTCCTTCAACCTCTTGCAAATCCAGGGTAAGAAAAAGAAATTAACCTCCTGTAAATTACTACTTAATTAGTTAGTCTAATAACTAGTAACTCTCAATGCCATCACTATTTAATTACCAAATCAATCAAAACACCCTATTAGAGATAACAACATTTTAAAGAAAACCCATAGATCTAAAGTGATGGATAACGAGAGAGTAGATTAGTTATCATATCCTTTATGTTCGTTTGTGTGTCGTGAGAGACATAATATAAAAAATGTGAAAATATTATATAATATTCAAAAGTTCTAATATTCATTACACATTTAAAAGAAAAAAAATTAAAAATATAAAAATCAAATATATAGCTAGTACAAGATCTAAAGTGATGGATAACAAGAGAGTAGATTAGTCATCATATCCTTTATGTCCGTTTGTGTGTAGTGTATATAACACACATCCTTTCCTATATGATGCACCTCAGTTTCAATATTCTATAGTCATTCTTTTACCCTCGACTTCCAAGTACTCGTACCAACCTTTTTAAAAGAGGAAATCATTGGTGGTGTCTCAAACATTATTTCAAACTCATTATCACTACCACCATGTTGTTGTTCTTCCTCAACATGAACCCCAATTTGGTCTCTAGAAACCCATACACCATAATCATTCAACAAAAATTTCATGTTGGTGAGGGTTTTATTGTTTATCTCCATCAAAGAAGAATATGGTGCCTTGATCATGTGGAAGGGGTTTTTGCTTTTGATCATGTTCCATGATCAAATTCCTCACCATGATATAAGGTAGATTAATTTGATGACTTCTAATTAATTAGTCAATTAAGCACAAATTCATAAATATTACTTAATCAAAATATCCTTCCTTGGGCAGAATATTGTGTGGTAGAATTCTATGCAAATGTTTTGGTCTTCAGTGCAAGTCTTGTCTCTTAATTTTTGCTTTAAGAGCAAAATCATATCTACCTGTATGTAAATCGCTCTATAGTAGGTATTACTTTAACTTCAAACATTCTAGGTCCTTCATTAGATATACCCAATATCTTAGCTAAAGTGTTACAATCAAATTCAATATGTTTGTTTTGCAAACTATTGACAATCATAGGCTCCACATTAATTCTAATGTTTGCAAAGAACATCCTAATCAATTTTGGATATATTAGTTATTTAAATTAATACAAAGACTTCGACCCATATGTTCAAAGATTGTAAACTTTCTTATGCTCGGGTTCTCATTGAGGTTGACTTGCTTGGCACTTTGCCTGATCTGATTTCTGTTCAGCTTCCTAATGGTTCAACCTTGGGTCAACAAGTTATTTATGAATCGCTTCCCCGTTTCTGTAAGAACTGTGCTTCCATGGGGCATTTCACTTCCTCTTGCAAGAAAAGCTCCTCTAAACGCAAGCTCAGCTCTTCGGAAGGCCACACGACTACTTCTCCCTCTACTGCCAAGCCAACTGCTAAACCTTAACATCTGTCTGGCTCCTGCCCCATAGTTGTTCCTTTGGCAGGACCCCTGCCCAAGGTGACTGAAACTCCTACTTCCTGGAGGCAATCCTTCCCAGGGTGTAAGCGGTCCAAGGTTTTCCTGGCCAATACCATAGCTTCAACCTCTATATTTGGTCCACCTCCATGTCAGGGGCCCTCTAGTATTCCACCCTCTTGGCAGTTTTTCAACTGCTACTCCACTCCCATGGTTTCACAGCAATATATGGGTCAACCGAACTCTGGCAATCTGCCCTCTAATAGTAGCTCTAATGAGTCGGCCCTTACAACGCCTATATAGTTTCCTGTGGCCTTGCAACTCTGTGGTGGCTTCTATACTGCCTTATGCTCTTTTCAGTTGATGGGTTTTCTTTTTCATGGTTGCTTTGTTTGGCAGGTTCTTTCTTGTGGCGCCTTCTTGGCTTGTGATGGCATTATTTCAGCCTGGCATTTTGTTTTCCTTCTGCAATACTTAGACATTGGCCGTTGGATTTGTTGTCTTGTTGCTGTCTTGGAGCCATATTTGATATGCTCTGTAACTCTGTTCTTTTGATCCCCTGAGTGGGCGCCTGTTGTAGCTGTTTGCTCCTAAGGGGAGGCCGCTTATCTGATCCTGGAGGAGTGCCCGATTGAGGGGCTTTAGTTGCTTAATGCTATCGGATTGTAGATAATGGTATAGGCTGCCTTGATGTTGTTTGGCTGGCTGTTAGTTGTGCTTGTTTACCCTGAATGGGGGTTGTTCATGCTATTGTATATGGGATTCTTTCCCTTTCTAGGACTGGCTTGTTCTGGGGAGTCTGTTCCCCTACACTCGCCTTTTATGTTTACTATGCTTCGTTCAAGGGAACCTGTTCCCTCTGCTGGTACATGTAATGTTCTGCTGGTTTCCAGCTTGTACTGCAAGCTTGTCTTGCTCTTTTTTGATCTATACATTTTTTACATTTGATAAAAAAAAAAGATTGTTTCTATTCCAAATGCACATAAATCAAGTATTAAGCCTCTTTGTACAACAATAGATCAATTTGAGAAGAAGCTTAAAAACCTTTGAATGTTGTCAGCTTTATAGGAGATGCATTGGATCATTGACCTGTTTGCTTCTTAGTTCCACATTTAGAAAATTTCTTTGGTGCCATTACTCTTTATTCTCTAAGAAATTGACTTCAATTGGGCTAAATTTGGTGTATTTTGAGTGAATTGGGAGAAAAGTCATAGTTGGGGTTAAGGCTCTAATATGTAGGAATTCTTGTTCTTCTACTAAAAACCGACAAATATATATATATATATATATATATATATATATATATATATATATATATATTATTTAGAAATTAGTTGACCGGTTACTATGGTTTAAGTTCAATCGGTCGACCAATCTAAACTCAAGCTTGAAATTTCCCAAATTATTTTTGTGATCCTCTCTTTGCACTTAAAATAGGTCCTTTTCATGTAAAATTTATAACCAAAAGGCAAAGAAATTAAAGGGTGAAAATTTGGGCAATAGCCTCACTACTAATGTTCTAGATCAATCAGTTGGCTGGTTTATCCAATTATATGAATCGATCAACTGATTCACATAAAAATCAAGATTTTCTAAATTATATCTTTTACAAGTGTTTTATGAGTTAAAATATACATTTCTGTCCAACTTGCAGACTAAAAAATTGAACCCAACTCAAAACTTAAAATCTTGAAAAATTGATAATAGCTATCCTCTATTTTTCTGGCTTAATTGGTTGGTTGATTAAATTAACTATAATGATTTGGTCGATCAATTTGTCTCGGACCTCGATATGTACTAGGAATTCTGCAACTGATAGATTATTCACATAATTCATGCATAAATGGTATATATATCATCATTTAAATTCATCAAACTTATTTTCTTTGATGTATACACATAAAAAGACACCTCATACATCTATTACATGAATAAAGCTTAAATGTTTTTTTGCAAAAGTGATCCTTACTTAAAGACTTTGTGAGAAAATAAGCTTATTGGTGCTTCGTGCTTACAAGCTCAAGTACAATATCACCTTTCATAATATGATCCTTTAGAAAGTCGCATCTCACTTCTATAAGTTTTATACGAGAGTGCTGAATTGGATTCTTAGATACACTTATTGTACTATCACACTTAATAGGTATATATGATCAAAATTAAGTTCAAAGTCTTTTAAAGCTTGTCTATCGGCTGCTATATATTATGTTTCAGTTGTAAATAAAGCTACTGAGTTTTACTTCTTGTTAGCCTAAAATATTAGAGAGAATCCTAAAAAATAACATGTTCCACTAGTATTATTTTTTTATTAATATCTGATAAGATCAACATCTAAATAGTTAATTAAACTTAACTCACTTCTTTTTGGATACCACAACTCTAAATCAAATATATCATGCAAATATCAAAAGATTCGTTTTACATTATTAACATGGAATTCTTTAGGGTATGCTTGAAAGTATACATATAGAAAGACACAAAATAAAATATGGGGTCTACTTAAAGTTAAATGTAAGAGTGATATGATAAAATATCGAGATTTGGTGATGTTACATGTCTAAGAGCAAGACAACCTGTTTTGTTTTTGTTATGTAACATAGGCTTTCCTAAAAGAGAAACAAACATAATTTCACATAAAAGGGCCAGCACATGATAACTTCACAAGGAGTGCACGCATATACTGCAAGCTGTGACCTTAAACTGACCGAACGACACCATCTTGCTCTAAAAAAAGGCATATGCTTAGCTAACCCTAAAAAATTATTGTGAGGCATCAATAAAAGGGTGCTATATAAGTTTTCTAAGTATTTCCCCTCATGGAAACAAAAGTCACGGGTACATGCCCTACTCTGAATAGGCCATCCCTAAGAACCGAAATTAACGTGACCCGCTTTATTGCTTGAAGATTATTCTAATCGGAGCTTGATGTTGCAACCAGTGTGTTTCTTCTTCCTACAAGATAACATTTCTAAAGGCACGTCTATTTTGAAGCTGCTAGTACCCTAACAAAAGTTCTGTAGCCGTAAAAAGGGTGGCCGAATCATGTAGCAATCTCTCCAGAAGGACAGTTGCTTTTATCAAGAAATCATGACTTGACCAAAAAAAAATAAGAAGTTAATGCATGAAACAAACCAGGGGCAGATCTTATACCAAACACGAAATATCTGAGGGATTGCAATCTTAAGAAATCGACAGTTGTAAGCTATTCTTTTTCAGTTTTATTCATGGTAAATGAGATTAACTTGTGAGCAAACTATATGAGTTTAAAAGACACCAAATCAAGAGATTCAATTTCTCTCGCTGACAAGAACAAACACAGTCATGGACATACATGCTCAGATCCCAAAGACAAAAGCTTGTTCCAATATTCCTCTAAAGTAAACCTGAAAAGCAGAATGATGCTTGACTTAACCATGCCAAATCACAAGACTTAAACAGAGAAGCAAACTCGCGAATCATATTGAGGTGTATCACGAACGCTTCCAACTTCAGAAGAAGGATTGAAGGTCTAGGCTGGACACCTTTACTGTGGGCCTTTGTTCCTTCTTTATCCAAACTCCCTTTTGCTGCCTCTTCTCTTTTGGTTACTGTCTTTATCTCTTCTCTTCTCTATCTTTTCCTCTTTTTTGCCTCTGTTTCCCTCAAATCTGCCATTTACCCTTACTCTTCTTCCTTCTATCTCTTCATTTCTAACCAG
>Ga0325410_1000380_pt1 | contig 45680 bp, 25 predicted proteins | sample PopdelMetagenome_16_FD_206182 | JGI IMG/M metagenome (GOLD analysis project Ga0325410, IMG submission 206182) | Populus deltoides microbial communities from Bellville, Georgia, United States - Xylem-PdIQD-R3 | ecosystem: Host-associated > Plants > Phyllosphere > Stem > Wood/Secondary xylem...
ATGTCATCCAATCATGTACTCAATCATTCAAAATTAAAAAACATGTCATCGATTGCTGATTTATGTCAAGGATTGGTTGAAACAGAAAAATCAATAATTTATCCACTAGTTGACAGGTTGATTCAACTTATTTTAACTCTTCATGTTTCGACAATAACTACTGAACAAATATTATATCTTGTTATATTAATTTTGGTCCCTCATAATAAATAATTCTAACTCCGCCCCTGCCTGTATTGAGATTTTCCTCAACTTACTCCTCCTGTTTCTACTCAGATTTAATGCAAGTGAAATCCTAAACAGAGGCAGAAATGGAAGGGTTGTGTTTGCTGGGGACTCTGTTGGCAGAAACCAGTGGGAGTCTTTCCTGTGCATGCTTGCTCAAGGGGTTTCCAACAAGTCTTCAATATATGAAGAGAACGGGAACCCAATAACAAAACACAAAGGATTTCTCTCCATGCGCTTCAGCGAATACAATCTCACCGTTGAATACTATAGGGCACCTTTTCTGGTATTCATCGGCCGCCCACCTCGGAATTCACCGGCTGGCATCAAAATGACGATTAAGGTCGACCAGCTGCACTGGTTTTCCAGAAACTGGGAAGGGGCTGACGTTCTGATGTTCAACACAGGGCATTGGTGGAATGAAGATAAAACCGTCAAGACGTATGAGATTTTCTCCCTTATTTTGCAGTTCCTATTTATTGCTGACCACAAAGTCACGCTGACAATTTGGTACGTGCAGGGGTAACTACTTCGAGGACGGAGGTAAGGTTAACATGTCGTTGAATGTTATGGAAGCATTTCAAAAATCTCTCCAGACATGGAAGTCATGGGGTGAAAATTTAAGCCCCGAAGGGACACGTGTTTTCTTTCGTGGGTACTCCCCAGTACATTACAGGTAAATATTCCTGGCGCACGTCCAGCTAGGATTCGTGCGGACGTGGATTATCTCAATCCAGATTATGCATTGGGGTAATATGTCAGTATATACTTTTTTTTAATATGAAAAATTTGCAGGAATGGTACGTGGGCTGAGGGGGGCCGATGTGATGTTGATATACAACCAGAGGCAAACTACATGATGCTGGAACCTGAGCCAGTGTACAACCAAATAATTTCTACTGTAATCAAAGAGATGGATTATGGAGACAGGAAGGTTCGGTTCTTAAACATTACGCATCTGTCACAGTTCAGGTACGACGGCCACCCTTCTCGTCATCGAGAGCCCGGCACTCCGGTTGATGCTCCACAGGACTGCAGTCATTGGTGCCTACCTGGAATACCAGATACATGGAATGAAATCCTATATGCTAATTTATTGTCAATGGGATTCAGAAACAGGTGATATTATATAGTGTAATTTACCAGTTACCTAATCTTGAAGGGTTTTTGGTCACTGTCGGACTGTACATAATCTGGGCTGCTTCTGATCAGGATAGTACTTCTCCATTTTCTTTGGTATCCAGTTCACTCGTTTCCATTTCCTTCACTTTCTCAAGTTGCCTCAAGAGATCCAACCTTTCTTGTCCATATGTGGATGGTATCTGCCAAAGAACATATTATAAAAGCACCTGGTAATTGGAGATTTGACATCTAAATAAGAATATAAAAAAAGGAATTTATTGGCTCAGAAAAAACGCACCAAAGCTGGCACATATCTCTGGATAGCAGCCAACATTGCTGCATGCCCCACAGCAGTAACCTAAGATGCACAAATTATCCTTTCTACATCAGGTCACGGTGGAAAAAGCAGTGCCAATAGATGTAAAATGGGGAATCACAGATTTGGATTGAGATTTTTGTGGAAATGCAGTTCAGTTTTCCATGTGTTACAAGAAACCCAATTCTGAGGACCATATATAATTAACAAACAAAATTCTGCACTCAAAAAAATTCAAAGTATCTTTTATATGGTGGAGGTGCAGCTTCAATCAGTTGCGATAAAATAAGTGCAGACTCAACCCAGATCCGAAAGACAGATCAGATTACGAACTTGAAACGAACCTGGCCAATTTGTAGTTAGTTTAATAGTGCACTTGAAGCTAACCAAGCTCTTTATGCTTGGAACTTTTTAGGCATCCATCCCCCCCTTTTTTGAACTTGCACAAGAACTAACAATTTTTGACACAGTACTATGCCTAAACATACCAGATAGAAGCTTGGTTACGGTCTAGACTTTCTGAATATATTAAGGTTGACAACTGGATTTCTTAGACAGTATGACAATGAACAGGGTGATCCACAAGCTGTGCCACAGAAATAACGCAGCTGCAATGACGGATAATTACAAGTTCTATATATCTGGATACAAACCTCCCACATAGCAACATGGATGAGTATTTCTAAATGACTGGATTGTTCCAAGGCACCATTTAGTTTACCAGAAACAATTTCACCACAAATAGAAGGAGAAGTGACAAACCAAGCTTGCCAGATGAATCAATGAGAAGTCATGATACTTAAGAGTTGTGTGATTTGAGGATTAATGAAAGGATGAAAATGAAACAACTAAAATGATACACTGTTTATGAGGGTAATTTTATGATGACACTTACAGGAAGAAGCATAAGAACACCAATAGGTATCACTGATGCCAAGTCCATCATAGTTCTCCGGAGAGTTTTTCTTTCTTTCTCTGTTAACTCATCTCCAATCAAGAGCCTTTTAAGCAACCCCATTGAAGCAGCAACATCAATAGCTAGAAGCTGAGTTCCTTGCAACACATCCTGCACATATTTAACCATATATATTATCAATGAGGTGCAAACAGTCCAGGAACTGAGTTCTAAAATTGAAAACCTAAATGCCATACATCATGTAGTAGTCACAGAATAGAAAGATTTAAATGGGAGTGAGTTTCAAATCCTAATGATCTTTTTTTCTTCTAAACAATTCAAAGAAATGAGCATTATTTTGCGTTTGTTTCAGCATCCCTAGCATTCCTGCACAAACACCGATACAGGTACAAGAAGATGTTCAGTGTTCCAGCAGAAACAAGTTCATTTTAGTTGATATATTTGGCCTACGAATGACTTTACTCATCTAGCTTTCAATGAACCAATTAAATGTCCACTGTCATCAACCCAACCAAATCATTTTGATCACGAAACACAAAGGTGCAAGAAAAGAAAAATTCAATTAATACCAACATGGCACAGCACATTAGGAAATCGTGTCCACTCATTGATGTCATGGCACATGCTTAAGCTTGAAAGTATACAATACTATACCAATTATGAAAGAATGGAAAGTGCTAGTCGTACCGTGCTTGTTTTCTTTAGCTTAACAATTGATTTTTCGATGATATTTTCATTCCTTGGAACCTGGATTAATTGAGAGCTTGCAGCCTCATCATGGTAATTAGCACCATCATCTGTAACCTTAATATCCTAAAAATAAAACAAAGTTTAAGCAGTTACATAGAATCTCATAAGAATAATGTCAAGAATACATAGTCGGCAGTAGTCATTATAAATAAACCTTGTTGATATTATATAAAATAACAAAAAGCAATCATTTCCAAGTAATCCTACAATGTAAGTTACATTCTATTTTAAGAAAAAGAGGTCTCAAGGAGTCGTTGCTTGGAGCAATAATAATAATTATGGACTTGCAACCATAGAGGTACAAATTAAGCCAAGCAAGCAGCTACTTCAAAAAAGCCCTTACCTACTTCACTAGGACCAGTTTACAATGTTACAAAATTTGTTTCCCACATTCCATATCAGGTATATTCATGTTTTTAGAACTGTACAAGCACGTGCATTGAATTTATTACATGGAGGAAAAAAACCATTATAACATTCAAATGTTACAAAGGAGATGTTAAAAAGCATGAGACACACCTCTTCATTTTCATATTGATCAGTACTTTTTTGAACTCGTTTTTCAAGTTCCATCAGTTCATTCCTTAGAAGTTCAAAGCGATGAATTTCATTTGACTCCAACTCTCCAATACCCATACTTGTAGTAGTTTGCCCAATATCTGCATCTCCCTGCATTTACCAAACCAACTTTACATAACTTCCATTTTAATAAAAATTAATCAACTCCTGAAGGAAAACAATGTACTTCAGAGCACAACATTAGCATGAAAATAGGTGAGAACCAAAAGCCACAGCTGATAAAATTCACTTAAATAGGTAAGAAATGTTATTAATAACCTTAATTTAGAAAGTATTGACAGTCATCGCTATTCAAGAATGTTAAACATTAAGGAGTCCTAATAACTGGGTTTGGCACTGTTACTCCTCTCTCCTTTAGTATACTTCCCCTCAACAACATCAAGATCAAGAATTCCAGCATGTACAATGTGGAATACCAAACTATACTATATGATGTTCTCATGAAAGAGTTGCAATTGAAGTTTTGCAAGTTGTATAAATTCATAATTTCTTTCTTTCTGACAAGAGGTAGATATGAAGAAGTGCATCAAAATTTATCCACAAAAGGAAACAAATAAAGTTAGGTCTACAAAAAGTTTCCCATATTTATTGGTCTGCTTTTAGTAGCTACTTCATTGCTAATAGGGAGCTGCTAGTAGAAGGGATATACTCTTGAACCACCTCCATTTAACTAGTAAAAAGATGGCCTTTAACTATAGGCACTACAAGCAACAAGTGGTTCAAAAAACAGGATAATTAACCATCTAGTTCTAACCAATAGACAATGTTGCCATTCAATTCCACAGATCATTCATCATGTACGATTAATTGTTTGCTAATAATCAAAACAGTCTAAATGTACGAATTAGTCAAGTCAGTTTATTTAATATCCAAGAGAAATTCCAACTATTATTGTTAGCATGAACCAGACTTTCTGCCTTTAAGTTGGCATTTCAAAATGGGAAATATAATGCTTCCAGAACCAAACTGTGGCACTAAATTCAATAGGACAGCACAGTAACATACCTAACAAATAACATCCTATAGGACAAAAATATCTGCCAGTGCCTTAATTTTTCTCTCTGAATGCAGCACTTCAATAAGAATAACTCAAGGTCAAAGGACATCATAGAAATAAGAAGAAAAAAACAGTTCAAGGTCATCTGCTTATCAAATGGCTAATGAGGAGTGCTTTTATTTTTACTTTCCGAAAATAAAGCTATGTAATTCATTTTAGTTTTTCTTCTAAGGATCTAGTTTTAAGCTAGTTGCAATCAAGAAGCTTTCATTGAGAAAAAAACTTCCAAAGTACTCACAAACATATACAATTAAAAAAAGACTCCATCCACAAACAGTTACAATTGTAGACATATCGTGAAGGGAGGGCTTACAGATGCATCAACAACTGCCACATCAGGGCCAGGCTTCCTGGTTGGAGAGTACACAAGGAAGTTCCACAGTCCTTGAAATTTACTGATAACTCAAAAAGAAAAGAAAGGAATCACTATTGAGCAGGAAATAAATCAGACAATAGCATGAAACAAGAAACTCAAACATGTTGGGAAGAGCTTAAACCTACAGAAAAAGTTTAATACCTTTTACTTCTATCTAGCCTTACATCAGCATTCTTCCTCCCGTTCCCTTTCAAGTATTGTTGCTGCTCACTAATACAAGATTGTAGACTACTTTCATCTTCTCCCTGATGATGCAATCAGCAATTAAGCATTAGTAAGATATACAAATTTTAATAAAGATGAGAACTATCTGTTAAACACGGAGGTATAAAGCTGCCTTTTAAGAGAACACATGATGAAGAAATTGTGGTGCACCTTTTTGGAATAAAGAATGCAGCATAATCATTTGCAAGTACAGGCCAGCCGTGAAACAAATGGAATGCAGTCAGTGGTCATTAATAAGCTGTAGGGTGTATTACAATGAAACTAATAGCATACCTGCTGAAGCAAAGCTGCTTTTGTTCTGAAAGATGCCTCCAGAAATTCAGCCTCTTTCTTCAGTTTCCTTATTTTCTCAAGATCAGAACACGCAGCCTTTATATGCTCTTTCCCAGAATTAGAGCTTGATGCAGGCAGCTCCTGATGTAGTTTTTCAAGTCTCACAAGAGCTCCTTCAACACTCTCCAATGCCTGACACCAAATGAAAAGCACAATCATTCTATTGGCATATAGGACGGAACAACAACATGGACAACTGGTCTAAATGGAAGCTCGTGTGTAGAGGTTAAATATCAATGACAGGAGCAAGCTGCAACCCAACAAGAAAACAAAGAAACCAAGTACTTCTTTCACTTTAAGCATTATGCCATGAATGAGGCTGTTTTCACATCCTCATAAATGTTATGTCATTGATTAGACCAAATTACCCTTGTCAAATTTATCCTGCTTTCAGCCACAGCCTCCCTCTCTTCTCAGACCCACGCCATAGGAAAACAGATCCTTGTGACATATATGTTCACATGGAAAGTTGAGTCTTCCAAGTTCCAAAATGAACTGTGAAGAATGGGCCACAAAGAAATGAACTAAAGGAAGGAGAAAAACCTTGTTGAATGAATCTGTCTCTTTATAAGTCATCAAATTAATTTCAGGTCTTGTTATCTCAACAGAACAATTGATATTGCTTTCTGTCATTTTCCTGCATCACAATTTTTAAGTGTAAATTGTAATCCACAATTATGAATCATTTCAAAAAACATTTCAAGCGAACATAACTAGACAATGGTAGAAATCATCTCCTTACAAACAAAATGAATTGAAAGGAAACAAGTCTTTGACAGAACATACAGCTCAAGTCAAAATCTCAATAAAAGCTTGGATATTGACTGAAATGCCAGAAAATTCCAATGGCGGATCAGTTTTGGTTTCTATAGATTTCTATCCATTCCTAGCACTTTTAAAGGTTTTTAATCATTGAAGCCCATTTCATTTTTTATCACAGAATACACATCTCATTCATAACTTTAGGACTAGTTTTCTGTCTTTATGAGCATGCTTCATGTGCACATCAGAGAAAAACTCCAAGTTTTGCTTCCATTAGCTTACCAAGACATTCCTAGTTCTTCCCTGCACTCCATTAATTTGGCGTGCCTAAACAATGAAAGTGGAAGATGTTGTTAAATCAAAGAATTACTATTCGTTTTGTAATAACTAGGGCAGATAAGTTCAATTACCCCCTGGAAAGAAACCTTGCTGCCTTAACATTGGATGGATTCTGTAGCCATTTACTGTATTTAATAAAGCTCTGCATCCAGTGAGAGCAGACATCTAATACTTGAGGGATAGCTTCAGCATTTGGAGGACCCTTTTGTTTATTTTTGTGTCCAAGAGACAGTTTTGTGGTGCCAACGTTGCCTCGGTAAAAAGGAAGCCAATCCAGCTCCTCACAAACTACCTATGGAGTTGAAAATCATGTTATTGACTATGAGACAGAATGTTTAATAATAATGTTAGTAAATATGCACGCTGACTCACCTCTACATACAACTGATAGGAGCTTATTGATGAAAGCTGAGGATAGTACAAAACACTACCCCCAATAAGGTACCTGCAAGAAAATTCATAAAATGATAGACATCCAAGCAAAAGAAATCTAAATCAAATTTTATTAATTATTGTTGAAGAAAAGAAAAGAGAAGGGCTACCCTATGAAGCCTTCAATAGGATCATCTAGAACATCAAATCCATGGTCTGATAAAAAGGATCGTGTACTTCTTCCCAAGGCAATGAAAAATCCAAATATAGCCAAATCCTTCTCCAAAACCTGCATTCAACAACGGCTCTACATGATTAAAGGAATATCTATTCATTTATTGTTAATTTAATAGATAAATGTACATCTCTAGACCGTTCATATGCAAGCATGCCTAAGTGCTGTAGCCAATGCCTGTTCAGACTAGCAAACTGCCTCTTTTGAGTGGAAGGGGAAATCACAAATATGTTCAAGGCCAAGCAACAAAAGTGGAATTGATGGGTTTCTATGAGGAGACAAAACCATTAGTGTAGCCCAATAATCATCATAAAAAAAGGGTTAACATTCGATATTCAGACCTCAACAATTCATAAACTAGGTTTATTTTTATGCTATAATTGTTTTTCTATAAACTTTTGCAAGTGAAAGCACGTCTTCACAAAATTGGAGCTTTTTCTTTTCATCAGTAAATTGCTTCTAGGTAGCAAAATTATGCAATTTACAGAATTAAACCCACAGTGAAAGAAGGTTGATTGCAGTGTACTGTATCTGTTACATCCTATGCATTTATCTTCAGTACTGTGACAGACCTCCTTATTTCACTGTTATCCTCCTTCCCCCTTTGCTTCCATATTCCTAAACCGAAACAACACCACATGCCAATAACTATTTTGGTTATCCATCCAATCCTTCTCCCAGAATACAGTATATGTTCAGAATGGGGAGCATGAGACTGATGATTGGCACTTTAAACTTTAGCATGGTCTAAATTAACAGGTAATGAAAAGCCTCAACTATACTCTAAACTTGCACATAAGCCATTGGCACTAACCTCAATACTTTCAGAAGTAGTTAGTCTTGACCATATTTTCTCCCTATCTATAGCTTGTTGGAGCTGTTTCTGTACAAGATTAACCCAGAAAATCACCTCTTCTGATCCACGATCATTTTTTACTCGGCATGCCGCAAATCGAGGCCCAAAATGGAAAAGAAATTCTCTGCGTAGACCAATATGCTTTATAGAATGATAAGCTTGGCGTACAGGAATAAAATCAACCAGCATGTCCATCAATCTACCAGTTATATCTGAGATCATGGAGAAGAATTGTGGGCAAGAAACTTTTGTGGTGCCAAGTTTTGTGATTGCAGCATTACATGTCAGTGCCAGTAAAAGAAGTGAAATATCACTTCCATTGCCTGAAATCGAGGACAAGCCTTTGCCAAACCTGAAAGTAAATCAAAATAACCTTATTCTCACAAGGATATCAAAACTGCAATAATTACTGGAAACCTCAAAAAGCAGTAAGAGAGAGACGATGACATACACAGCAGTGGCAGAAGTAAAGTGTGGGTCCTCTTCAAGATAATTAAGAAAAGATGCCACCACCATCGGAACTTGCTTAGACCAAAACCATTCATAAGCTTCAGGTTGTTTAGTAGATAGTTTATCCCTGATCAAGCTCTCTAGGGGAGCAGATTGCCGTAAAATACTGCATCATAAAAAGTTAAAACAGATGTAAAAGCATAGGTATGTGGAAACCGATGCAGAAGGTCAGCACAGAAAATACACAATTAATGTTGATTTCAAACAACACAGAAATGGCAATTGTGGAATCAAAGGTCTCCGATGCAATATGTAAAGGACAGAAGGAACTATAGCCTACTGGACAAACTTCGAAATCCAAAAGTTTGATTGGATGGTTAGCAATAGTATCTATCAGGAAACAATGGGCAAGCTTTCACCAATCTGTTTAATGTACAATCTTATCAAAGTATGTTGTAAAAGTCGGCCATATATGACCAAGTATTCTGCTCCAAGTAATTTTGAAAATGCAATAACAAAAATGATCATTGATTCAATTAGGAAAGAGGTCTTGGATCCTTATTTCATGAATGAAAGATGTGCAATGTGTTAGTTGCTGTATATATCTATCGCACATATCAAACAATGGGAGTAAAATTTTAAATAAATTAGACCAAAATTAGGCAAGATTCTGGAAGCTTTAACAGGAGTCAGACAAACAAGAAATGGTGATCTGAAATAGATATTATTTATCACCTCCTTTGAACAAAAATATTCACATCTCTGTCTTTACCATCACCTTGGGAAGAAATCTCATATGCTGCTTGTAGTAAGGAATAAACAGAAGCCTGAGAAATACATGAAACATCAGAAATGCTAAATAATGTTCTAGACTAAAATAGCGAAGAGCTCAAAGGTCAAAAGATTGCTTGTAAGACTTCCAGCTGATATGTACACCAATACACATGCCTAAATCTTCAGAACACCATTCAGAAAAACAATGCAATAAATGTGTCTGCTAAAAAGTATACTGAAGAAGAAAAAGGCAACAATAACTGCAAATAGGAAGCATTTTGAAAGAAATTATGAAAATTTAGAGAACTTGGAGCCAAAATTTTCTATGAGGATGAAATAAGAATGATATTGTTTGTTGTAGAGAAACTAAATATACATGTTGAGAAAAGTGAAAATTTTAAAAATAACAAATTTGGATGTCTTAAAGGATGATAGTCAGTTGACCAGATGATTCACATCACATCACTTATCAAGTATATGCAGAGAAGTTAGTACAGATGTTTATTTAAGGAAATTACCAAGAACAGAAACATAGATGATATAAGAAAAGTTACAACAAAATGTTTGTGCAAAAGATCACAATAAACCCACACGAACACCACCCCAACCAACCGTGGACCATTAAATTATTTAGGAAATGCATCATCCCTGGGCCTCAAAACGGACTCCAAAGAACTTAACAAGAGCTCCCTTCACCAAAATGAACAATCTAATGAAGATCACATATCACTTACATTTAAATTATCTAATGTTATCGAAATGACAATTGGCAAGGGCACTATAATAATTGCATTGATTTGTGTTAAAGCTGAACAGTGATGAGTACCTCAGCCTTTACATGAATTTTTTATTTGTTTGAATAGCCTTTACAAGAAGTTATAATAGAAATCAGATGGTGGTGGACGTAGTTGTAACAAAGGTTGTAGAGGTCGAGGCCTCAGCAGCAGCAATGAACTATAGGGTACTTATTGCAGTGCTGCCCCAGACAAAAAAATTTATAATTTTGATGATAGATGCAGAGGACTCTTGCAGCAGAACCGCAAGAGTGTCAATAAAAGAGAATGTCAGCATCAACATTAAGAGTTTGGGGAGGTGGCATGACATCATGTTTGACAAACTAACAATGATCCAGTGAAAGTCGCAATAATACTGTCCTCAATGATAAAGTATCACAATTTTTCTTTTTGTTAAACTGATATAGCCAAAAACCAACAAAAGATTATGCAACCCAACTGGAATGCTCTCAAGAACAGAGCCTAGTAACATCATGGGATTAGCAGTAGTCAATGACCTAGTATTTATGTTCAATAAGATTGATTGGCCAAGTCAATATAATATAACAAAACCAGACATGCATATCTTACAGCAGAAAAAGAAAGTAAAAGGGTGTATGGATGATGCATGTTATCCAATAACTTTCCTAGGGCTGAGAATAAACCTGATAGCACAGCGTTTTCAGCCATGCATTCCTATCTACACCAAGCCAGGACATTGAAAGCCAGGAAAACTTCGGTAGCCAACCCTGTTCTTTAATTGCCACCTCAAAAACCCTTGCTGCATCATGTAAAGATTGAACAAGTTTATCACTTGAATCATCACCTTGTAGTGACTGATTGAGTTTAAGTCTCATTTCCTCCACGTCACTACTGGTACTAGCAGAAGGACTACCATTGACAGTTACACCATCATCAGCAGATGATAGGGGAAAAAGGTGGCCCATCCTTCTTGTCTTACGATATGCCAGATTAAATTTCTTATATCGAACCAATTGGTAATTAAGACTCTGGTTACCATTCCCTCGCAATGCAAGCTTCACAAGGCATCTTTTCCTTGAGTTACCCCAATTGATCAGTAGATAATCCAAATGAGCTACTCTTTTGCAGGAGATACTGGGAACAATAGAATTTTGTGGAAGCCATGGATTTGAAGAGCTGCAATAGAAACCTCAACAGTTAGCTCTAACCACATTAATGTTGTAATGAAAGAACGCCAGACATTAATATTTCTAACATCATCATTTATTTCCGACAAGTTCCCCAATTCCTTGTTCTCCTTTTATAGATATAGCCGAAAACCATGATATCCAAGAATTTATCTTTTTTCATGAACAAACCAATTTACACGCCCAACAGCAAACACAATAAAAAATTCAACGCAAGACGAACCATTATAGCTGCACAAAACCTTGATCGAACCGATCAAGCAGTATACTACACATTTACAGTCTTTCAAAAAGAAAAGGAAAGGAAAGTGAATTTACAACTGGAATTGAAAGTCTAGTTTTGGATATTGATTCTCTTTTATTTTCTCTCAGTTTCTCGGCATCCAAACAAGCAGAGATTCCAAAAACCCTAGCTACTCTACAATTACACGGTCAAAATTTATGGTAAAAAAAAGAAAACTTGCAATGAACCAGAAAAAATATAGAATTCAGAATTGAGCACCTTGAATTTAAGAAGCTATGATGCTGCAATTTAACTTCCATGTAAGAGTAAAAGTGAGAAACTCAGCGGGAAAATTTTTGCGGTTGGCTCCCAGGAAAATTGAGTTGAAGTAGAGAGACGCTGAGGAGGAGAAAGAACGGTCTGCTGAGCTAGAGGGTGCATTGGAAAAGAAAAGAAGGTTTTGGTGACGTGGCAGTTAATTTTTTATCGGTGACGTGGAGAAACGTACGTTCACAGGAACGATGGCTCTGTCTTCCTGCAATCTAGAAGAATGTGGCCATCGTCGGTATGGTTAAGGTAGTTATCAGTCGTGTCCAAGTGATTGGATCGCTAGATTTTATATAATTAATCATTACGCAAGTCTTCACTGTTATTATCTCTCACACATTAATATAGATAAATTATATAAAATTTTATGTTTTTTTAATTTAATTTTCAGATTTTGTTTTTGGCTATTTAATTTTAATTAAAGATAAATTAATTTTAATTTCTTATAAAAAAATTTATTTTTAGATATTATTAATATTTTTTATTTATTTTTTTATTTTTGACCATTTCTTATAAAAAATTTAATTTTCAGATTTTAAGTTTATAATTGTAAGTATATATTAATTTTTGTGTTAAAAAATTTTAAAATTTTTTTAATTTTTTTAAATTAATATTTTTTGTTTTTAGATTATTTTAATGTGTTGATTCTAAAAATAATTTTAAAAAATAAAAAAATATTTTAATATATTTATAAAAAAAATACTTTAAAAAATAATTGCAATTATAAAATCTAAGCCTAAATGAAAAGAAAGAAAAATAATTTGATTATTTTAAGAGAGATAGTATAAAAAAATAAAAAAAATGGGATTTACAATAGATGAATTTAGATTCCTTTATGGGAACAAATTTGATTACTTTAGAAAATATTTATTAGAGAATTTGGTAATCTTTATATAAAGATTTAATATCTATAATTGAAAAAGAAAGTACATAAATTTTTATTTTTATTTCATTCACCCACTACATCTAATAAAAGAAAAACTTGGCAAATTTGCGTAAACTTCACCATCAAACTCTAAACTTTTACAGAATGATTTAATCATTCTGTAACTCGGCTACTGCCACAACCACCACCATGCCTTCGAGTAAACTTCACCATCGAACTTTTAACTTTTTCTCCTACAAAACCCTTGGTTTCCTATATTAGAGTCTGTTAATGGCTATAGCTGTTAGAAGAATTGGAGGAGAAAAAAGTTGGTTTTGTCACCTCCACCGTTTTTTCTCTACAAGCACAGAGAACGCTGCCTCATCTATCTCTGATATTGAAGGAGAGTTCAAAAGCCTTTGCTCTGCAGGACGCATAAAAGAAGCCTTTAAGACATACAATGCAGAAATATGGACGGACCAACATCTATTCTCTTATCTCATCCAATCTTCCATACCCCAAAAGTCTCTCTTGATAGCAAAACAGCTCCATTCTTTAGCTATCACTTCTGGGTATTACTTCAAAGACAAGTTTGTGAGAAATCACCTACTGAACATGTACTTCAAAATGGGAGAAATACAAGAAGCTATAGCATTCTTTAATGCAATGCCAATGAGAAACATCATGTCTCATAACATTTTGATAAATGGTCATGTGCAACATGGTGATTTGGACAGTGCGATTAAGGTGTTTGATGAAATGCTTGAAAGAAATGTTGCTACGTGGAATGCAATGGTTTCTGGGTTGATTCAGTTTGAATTTAACGAAAATGGGTTGTTTCTGTTTAGAGAAATGCATGAGTTGGGGTTTTTTCCTGACGAGTTCACTTTAGGTAGTGTACTTAGAGGTTGTGCAGGTTTGAGAGCTTCATGTGCAGGAAAGCAGGTTCATGCTTATGTGTTGAAATATGGGTATGAATTCAATTTGGTTGTTGGGAGTTCTTTGGCTCATATGTATATGAAAAGCGGTAGCTTGGGAGAAGGAGAGAAAGTTATCAAAGCTATGCCGATACGCAACGTGGTTGCTTGGAATACACTTATAGCAGGTAATGCTCAAAATGGGCACTTTGAGGGAGTTTTGGATTTGTATAATATGATGAAAATGTCTGGCCTCAGGCCAGATAAGATTACGTTGGTGAGTGTAATTAGTTCTAGTGCTGAACTGGCAACTCTTTTTCAGGGTCAGCAGATCCATGCTGAAGCGATCAAAGCTGGAGCTAATTCTGCTGTTGCAGTGCTTAGTTCATTGATCAGTATGTATTCAAAGTGTGGGTGTTTGGAAGATTCAATGAAAGCTTTGTTGGACTGTGAACATCCGGATTCTGTTTTGTGGAGCTCGATGATTGCTGCTTATGGATTTCATGGGCGAGGAGAGGAAGCTGTTCATTTATTTGAGCAGATGGAGCAAGAGGGTGTGGGGGGAAATGATGTTACTTTCTTAAGCTTGCTTTATGCTTGTAGTCATAATGGATTGAAGGAAAAAGGGATGGGATTTTTCAAGTTGATGGTAGAGAAATATGGATTGAAGCCTAGACTGGAACATTACACTTGTGTGGTTGATCTACTTGGTAGGTCGGGATGTTTGGATGAAGCAGAGGCCATGATAAGATCAATGCCTCTTGAAGCAGATGTTGTGATTTGGAAAACTTTGTTATCTGCGTGTAGAATCCACAGAAATGCAGACATGGCAACAAGGACTGCTGAAGAAATTCTTAGGCTTAATCCTCAGGATTCAGCAACTTATGTCCTCCTGTCAAACATTCATGCATCTGCTAAGAGGTGGAAGGATGTCTCCAAAGTAAGGACAGCGATGAGAGATAGGAACGTTAAGAAGGAACCAGGAGTAAGCTGGTTGGAAGTAAAGAATCGGGTTTTCCAGTTCTCTATGGGTGACAAATCTCACCCAATGTCAGAGGAGATTGATTTATATTTGAAAGAACTAATGGAGGAGATGAAGTTGCGGGGTTATGTGCCAGATACTGCCACTGTTTTTCATGATACGGACAGTGAAGAGAAAGAAAATAGCTTGGTCAACCACAGTGAGAAGTTGGCTATTGCTTTCGGTCTAATGAACATTCCACCTGGTTCGCCAATAAGAGTAATGAAGAACTTGCGTATCTGCAGTGACTGCCATGTTGCTATCAAGCTCATATCCGACATCAATAACAGAGAAATTATTGTTAGAGATACTAGCAGATTTCACCATTTCAAACATGGGAAATGTTCTTGTGGGGATTACTGGTAATAGACAGTGCTAATGCGGTGGTGACATCATCATTGCTTGATTCTGTGAGAACTAAAACTCAATATGCTTAAAGAAACATGTGTTCCATCATAGTGTTGCCCCTTTTGTTTCATGGGTTGATGTTATTCAGAGTTATTCCAGTTCTCATATCACTAGATCCGCAGTTCTCATTTGTTTGACTGGGAAGCCTCAAGTTTTTGTATGGACTTGCAGGTCAGGTAGCGATCTTGTTGCATATGGCCTCAATCATTTCCGAATTTGTTGGATGATATCCTTTTTTACAAAGCTTATTAGCTTCAGTTGAGGACCAACTTGTCCAGGTTGTTCTATGTTTCAACGCCATTCCTTTGGTTTCCATTTTGTGGATGACGACATACTTGTCAAGAAGTGAAGCAGCTTTCTTAACCTGCAGATATAAAGGAGCACTCGAGTTTTCTTTGAACTTTTTTGTTTCCTCGTCTACGTAAGTATACACATGGATGTAGTATTTATTTTGCATGCAGAAAACAGAAAAAAACTTGAAAAATGCTGGATAGATCTCATTGTCTCTATAAGAATCTGGATGATGGATTATCTTCTGTACAATAGGTCCACATGGTGCCAAAAATGCTCTTGGAAAACGGTGTAAGAAGATGTTTAGTATGAACAATGTAAGCTTCTGTTACTCTGAGTTGGTGTGGGCACCTTGTACTTCTCCCTTCTTTCCCAGCAATTGATGTCAATGTGGCAAGCCATGCTGGTAATAACTTTTCATGCCTATAATACTTCAGGTCAAATTACATGTTGTGGTGAACGCATTGAGATTGATAGTGAAGACAGCAATAGCAAAGAACAGTGTGCCCCCACGTTTAAAAGCAATATTAGAACAAATTCTTACAGAAGCTATATTTAGGTTATACATGGATAGCTAACTGGATCTCAGTATATATATCATAGAATCTTGATTTGGCTGACTTCTTTATTTTATTGTATTTTCCAGGACGTGTATTACTGCTTCACAAGTTGGGTTTACCACCTTGTTTTCCTGTGACAGAAATGGTAGACCATGTGTTACTTATGTAAATGGTTGAATAATTTTGCAATGCTACTTTTTTTTTTTTTTTTTTTTAGAAAGATGTGATCGACTACATATTGGTAATTGCGATGAGTTGAGAAAGCTAATTTTTTATGAAACTGGTTATCCACTTCTATTGCTTCTTTTTTTTAATAAAAAAAAAAGAAAGAAAGAAAGCAAAAGTGGAGATAAGGAAACAAAATTAAGGTTCATACTATTGTTCATGGCATTTCTCCTCTTGGTGCACAGATTCCTCAAAATAAGTCACCATCAAACTGTAAAAATTTCAATTTGATTGGTGAAGAAGCCGAAGGCATGATGGACACGGCAGGATGCAGAGCGAGAAACCAAGGATACAGCGGTGTTGGCACATAATTTGCATCGAAGAAAGGTAAAGGAGTTTATCGCATGTTATTATTTTGCCCCTCTTTCTTCAACCTAGGCTCTTCTTCTATCTCTTGTGTATTCTGTGTATCATCTTCCTCAGTTTTTTTTCCCCCACCGCTTCAGTTGCTATGAAAATGTATTAAAATTTAAATTTCGGTCTGAAAATCCCTAGATCCTTCTGTTTGAAGACTAGCTTTTTTGCCTCTGATATCAGGCCATAAAGTTCATCAAATATGGCTGCTGTCAAAAAACAAGCTTATGTCACTGACTCTTTGGGAGGTGAGAATAGTGAGGAAACGAACAGGAAGGGAGAAAGTAGTGAGAATATAAAAAGAGAACATAATTTTTCCCCTGTTATTTGGAGTTTTGAAAATTAGAGGAAGGAGGAATTATTGAAAATTTTCTCCTGTCAGTATTGAAAACAAACCAAAACAATAAGAAAAATTGTAAATCCATTCAATGATGTGGCCGAATTTCCTTCCCCGTTCTCCTCTCTTCTGGAGATGGTTTTGCTGTTGGATGGACCAGGAAGGAAACATTTCCACCGTTGTTGATTGTGCCTTCCATTTGCTTTTCTCCCAAGGATAAAATCAGGTTCCATGCACATTTTATCCCCATCTCAATTTCTCCCCTCCCAAACACTGTGAGCATGCGACAGTCAGCACTGAATTTTTCTGATGTCAAATTGTGTAGTGGATTCCATAACAGTAATGATGTTTCTCTTATTCTTTTTTCGAATGTCATTCAGGAGTGCTTTCTGATGTTTTTCAAACAACATGCTAATAAAACTTGCTTTGCAGGGGAGAGGTATGGGCAGCCAGGGAGAGTTGCAGGGTGAAGAGCCCTACGCGTGTAATTAACTATTTAGCTATATCTGACAATCACGATGATAAATGGGGATTTTCTCAGGTCACTGTTCCCCATTCCTCATTTCCTGATAACCAAAGGCAGATGGGCATAAAGCGGCTTCGATATAATCTTGGTGTTCTGCGTGACTGCAGATGACATGATGAAATAGCGGATTGGTTCTTCAGGATACACGAGGGAGGGATCTTTATCCAGTAAAATGTTGCTGTCTAATCCTAAAAGCATATGATCATGTCTGTGTGTTGACTGGATGGATTTGGAATCGAGCTGCACCCCACTACGCACTAGAAGTGGAAACTGATAAAAGCGATATGGCTGATACAAGTGTTGCAAGATTCGCAATCAATGCATTTTCATGGCTGCAAATTAGTGGATTTGTATGGCTGCCTGGAAGCGTTTGTAAGTGGTCTGAACTGATGAGTGGTCGCCGCTTTCAGTTGCCAGTAGAATCCTAAAGCAATCATCAACCAATGTTATACACTTGTCTTTGGTTCCAAGAGCTGGATAGATGAAAACCTTTGGTCACTCAATTATTATCAAATGATATTTGTCAATTATTATCTGATATTTGTCACTCGTGATACCCTCTTCCTCATCTATTTATCAAATGAGGGACTGGAAAATCAACCTTCAGGGATTTTTTTTTTTTTTTTTTAAGAAAATGGCGTTTCTTTTATACTGTCTTTAACAAAAAAAAATCTATATGACTTAAACCTACAGTTTCTTCGTTATCACTCCTTTTACAGACATCCATGACGGTGAAAAAGATGCAAGCCTTGAATAGTGATTTTGCCAATGAAAAGCAATAAATAAAAAAAATAAAAAAAACCACCGGAAGTGATTTTTTATACGCGTGAATTATAAACAAAAATTCTGCATCCTAAGAGAGTTCATGATTGTTCTTGCTTCTGCTTTAAAAAAAAATAAAAAAATAAAAAAAAATCCTGGACTGATAGTTTAAAGATTTTGCAAAACATGTTATCCCTTGATTCAAAGCATTATATTATCAAATCAATAATAGTTATAGTTAGTTCAATAGTTATAGTCAGTTGATTCTTATTTTTTAAAATAATATCCTGTTTGTTTTGAGTAAGATTTTAAATTTAAGTCTCGTAAATAAAACATTTCATTATTAGAAAAATTTTATCCCGACCAACTTAACTCAACCTAATTAATCAATGTCTAATTTAACTCAATCTAATAAACTTCTAAACACTAAGATTTAGACCAAAAAAAAAAACATTATATTATCTTGATTTAAAGAGCTGTCAATTTATTATAATTTCTAAGAATTTTTTCCAAGATTATTTCAAAAAAAAAAAAAAACAGGTTGGCCAATGGGTTTTTTTTAAATTAAAAAAACCCTGGCTACATTTTCTAACCACCTCTCCCCTATAACATGCGTCATATTTTTCCTTTGCAATTAATTATTTTTCCAGCTAAAAAACAGAGTTTTTTTTTTTTTTTTAGGCTTAAAAAAATATAATCGAGAAATTTTAATCAAACCTGACTAGTGTGGAAGTCAGAAACTTAATTTCTCACATTTAGTCCTTGGGTTATTACTAAACAATAATACATAACCAGCAGTGTCCTAAATCACATGCTCAACCTCTGAGGCTGCTTCTCTATCCCTACTGTTACAGCACTACATTGAACCAACCAATAGTGACATCCATCTGACCAAGAGCTATACCCCCACATTATTTCAGCTGTACAGAGAACTCATGCTACAACCATTCTGTATCTGCGACATCTGTCAAAAGGGAAAGTCTCCATGTCCCTTCAACACCTCATGGATGGTGGTGCACCTTCAGCAGTGCTTGATGGAACATGTCGATGAATTGATCATCCTGGCATCAGAACAAATCAGCAAATCAGTAATCTTGTTGGAGATGCTCTCCTCTATTTTCTTTTCTTTTTTCTCAAAAGGAGAGTCAATGATTTCAAAATCGCTGAGCATACAAGCAAAGTAGCACCTTTTTTATCTTATCTTATCTTATCTATTTATTTATCCAAGGCTGTAGTTCTACCCTGTACAGATATTAAAAATACAATCTAGCATTCAATACGCAAGCAAATGACATGAAGGGAGATGCAAGGATAAGAACAAAAATCAAGTACCTGAGCAAGCATTAGAAGTGCATCACGGACTTCGTCTCTGCTAATAAGAGGTGGCGTAGCAGTAGAGCTAGGAGTAAGAGATGGTGGTGGTGCAGGAGGTGGGAAGGGTTGAAGCATTGGGGTGCCATATGGTCGTTGCAGATTTAGGGGAGGTTGAAGTGAAGGAGGAGCACTAGGCAGTGGCGAGGAGAGATGGGGTGCCATCAATGCAGATGAGGAAGAAGGGGGCGTGAAGAATGATGACGGCTTCACAAGATTAGTGACATGACTGCCACTGCTGATTGGATCGGGAGTGCCATGGACGCTTTTTGAGGTGGTTAAAGATGAAAGAGGAAGAGATGGTATTTGTGGAACTGGTGCAGAAGGCATAACCACATTAGGTGTATGGGAGGATAACAGAATGGTGGGAGAAGGCTGATATTGCTGTCTTGAATTTGTTACAGTAGAAGCAGTACTTCCAATATTCATGCCAGTCTGGAAGAATAATGTTCAAAAACTTATTAGGCATGTAAAAAATAAAGGGTAGGGTAGAGAAAATTTTACCAAATCAGAAAATAAAAGCATAAAAGCAAGCAAGTGGGTTTGTCGGCTTAATTACATAAGACTGGAAGCTTCCAAAATATATTTGTTCCAGAAATATCATTTCGGCAAAATCATAAACTTCCGGTTTTTCATGGCTTAGTCAGCTATCTCAATTTTTTGCCCTAGTCTGAGTTAGGGTGACCAAAATTCTTATAACTCCTACATAATTATCTTTCTTTTTCTAGACAAGGCTGTACCCAAAGATCAATATTTATTAAGCAGCAGCATCACTTCTGCAAGAGGTTGCTGCAGTGCCTAGTATCATTACTTTGCACCATATCCAATCCCGGAATCCATGGAACCAATGATGGGACGCAACAATTAACATGCTTCCTATTTTCTGAGAAAACCAAAACAAGCCCTTAAAATTACATCTAGAAGCATCAGATGCAGCATTCATTCCTGACTAGGGGACATGTTTTGAGGAAAACAGATAAAGATATGTATGTTTATATGAAGAAACATGAACATTGGTTCTAAATTAGTGCTAAATAATAATAATAATAATAACAATAACAATAATACTATGATTCTGACAGCAACAGAAACTCCATCAACAAAATGGGATCAAAATTAGGCAATAGACAATAATGCAGGTGTATTTTCAGGCATTGGATCGATAGTTTTCAGTAGGAAAACATACAATTTTGAAATAAGACAACCATGTACAGTATCTAGCTTATAAATGTCATCCTAAATGACACAAATGGCAGAACTTACAAATATATAATTGGAGAACAAGTATAAAATCTGAATAGCAGCTTTCTTGTACATGAAAATTGACTCTTCAAGTATAAGCAATGGAATAAGGCACTTACACTAAAAAAGTTCTCAAATGAAGAATCTTCAGCACTATCATTGGCAGCAGAGGCAGTTGATGAAGGTTCCAAGGGACCTTCAAACACTGACATATTTGGGACTGCTTCAAGATCCTCAAATTCACTAAGTAATACACAGTTTGTGCAAGCAGTAAGTTAGGTGCAGTACTAAAAAACTCAATTTTATCAATCAACGAAAGTAAACATCAAATTGATGATGCAACATCTGCAATTACAAAAATGTAGTTATATTGAGATTTTTAAATTCTAGAGGATAATATGAAAATGTACCCATGAGGACAAAACAAACTGAGAAGATATCAGGTAAGTGATCAAGGAGATACACTGCTGTTTATATTCATAGAAGAAAATTTTCTATACACAAGCTTGAGGTGTAGAGTTAAAGTAAATGAAAATATCATTTCCTTATTTTACCAACACAAAATATTTCTTCATTATTAAAAAAAATGAAAAGATATCAAGGAAGTGATCATGTCTTCTTTTTTTTTTTTTCATAATCAACTATGTTAAGATTGCAATTGCCAATTCCAATCAATTCAGGGTTGATTCTTAGTTGAGCTGAATTAAAGGCATAATTATTCCCATAGAAACGAACGTTCTAACAGCAGTCAGCAGGTCATGCATGTAATTCAAATGAATCAATCATACAAGATATCCAATGACTAATTCTAGATAACTCAATTATAAGAGAACAAAATACCTTTTGCCTGAAGCTACTTTTGGCATTGCAGGAACCTTAGAGTAAGCATTAAGTATCCTGTAAAAAATAATCAAACTCTAATTATTAGATCCAACAAGCTACTAATAATGCAAACACCCAATCATGCACTCACAACCCAAGCTCTAAAGCTTGTCAAGGAATTCATAATATTTAAATCTCAAGTTAAACATAAAACAAAATCTACCTAAATAGTTTTTTCAAGTAAAATTAAATATTCTATACCTAGTAAAGAGGTTGGCAACATCCTCACATTCTCGAGGATTGTAAAACCAAATACCATTAACTTCTTGAGATGCATTCCGATACAACAAATAAGGTGCTTGAACTTCATACTCGAAATCCCCTAACAAATTCTCCACCAAGTTTTCTGTTCACAAAAATGAAAACCAAAAAGATTCAAAAAACCCACTCCACTAACTCATCAACAACATCCAAAATGCTCATCAAAATAAACAAACTGAAACCTGTGTTTCGCCGGTTCATTACAATAAACTGAAACCGCGGTTGAGTATTCCTAAATAATAATAATAAAAAGAATTAATATAGTAATCACAAAACTTGTAACAAAAAGGAATTATTAAAAAAAGAATACCGTACCTCTTGACTACAAAGAGAGATCCTTCAACATCCTTGCGGCTCTGAAATCAGAAATAATTAAATGAAAAAAGAAAACAAAAAATCAAGCATTTGAAACTAGTAAGAAGTAAGCAAGTACATACCCACTGATTGGTTTCGATATTGAAAGCGTAGAAAGTGACATGCGCTGCTGTGATTAGAATCTCTTCGATGAAAGTATCCATTCGCTGGAGCACAGTGAGATTGAGAATCTTGGTGCTCTGCTGATCCAGATGTGGCATCAATTTCCCTGTCTGTGACATTTCCTTCAAAACCCTAATTGAAACGATCAGATTTTCCTTTCGATTTTCCCGGGAAAAGTTGCTCTAGTTTTCTAACAGTGAGAGAGAGGAGGAGATGCGTGTGTAGCCGGGCTGTGACTTTTGACAGCGAAGAAAAGGGAGAGGAAGAGACACTCTACTGTCTAGTTTGTTTTTGCTGTTAATCTCTTGTCTTGAGGGACGCTGTATATATATTTTTTGCAGGGTTGAATTACAAAACTAGCCTTAAGGGATTGGGCTGTTTGCTTCATCCCTGGCTGGGTTACTAGGAAATATGTGGGGTAGTAGGGTGAATTACTAATCATAAAGATTTTAATAAAATCTAATGTTTTTAATCCTTTTCAATGTGAAATTTTAACTTTAAATAAAATTTAATTTTTAAAAATACTATAAATTCTCAAAGTACTTATATTATATTTTTAAAAAATATTTTGAAAGAAATAAAATGAAAATAACAAAGGTAATACTGGAAATAAAATAAAATAAATTTTATTTTTTCTAAACATATAAATTTAATTTATTTATTAATTGAATTCAAATTCAACTTGTAGTCAAGAATTGATTCCAAGCACTTTAATCAACTTATAAGTTAAGGCCTCATTAAAAAATAAAAAAAAATAAAATAAAAAAAACCTTACTTGTAAGTTAAGGCATACTGAAAGGAGGTTTCTATTTGAATCCTAGTAGTGGTAGAAAGGTTGTACATGAACATGTTATGGTTTATGAAGGGTACTTGGTGTGTGTTTCAAGAAATTTACAGGTATTTTATTGATATTATTTAAAAATATAGTAGTGATTATTTTTAAAAATATTTTTTATTTGAAAATATATAAAAATAATAATTTTTTAGCTTTAAAAAATTGTTTTTAATATTAATATATTAAAACGATTTGAAAACATAAAAAAATAATTTAAAAAAAATCATTATTTTTTTAATATTTTTAAAACATAAAAATAAAAAATCTACTAGAGATCTCAAAAACATGGCTGCATGCTTGTGTGAATTGCTGCAAATCATGGCTCAAAGATCATGATTGGGATTTCTACCGGTGGTGGAGAGATCCCTCAATGAGTGAGTATGGATTTAGCTTAATGAATATGCTAGTTCAATAAAACTCTAGTAGTTGGATATTGCTTGGGAAACAAGATGACATGCTTCCTTAATTCGTAATTGAGTTTGATCTCCATTGAAATCTTGTGTTTTTGTTCCATGTTTTTCGGTGCTTTCGACATTACGTAACATTTTAATGAAATTGTCAAATGATGATGTTGTCTCATGACACGGAACAGAATGATCTTTTTTCATTTCAGATTGTCCCAATACAATAAAAAGTTCATACAATTTCATCAAATATCCAGAAAATAAAAATAAAGAGAAAAAAAAACGTTCATCAGTCGATCATCATCGTGATCATAACAAGCCAGAAGCAAAATCAAGAAAACAGGATCAGTAGCTCTTGATCTGTCAATGCTTTCGGAGAGCTAAAGCAGAAATCACAATTAAAAACAAGAGCACACCAGCTGCAATGAAGGATGCCACCACAGCCCCGCTGGCTTTCTGGCAAAAATCATCAAATTGTTGGCAGATACCAAGCCAATTTGCACTTGAGTTGCCATTTTGAGCTAAGTCGACTATGGCGACAGCAGCCGCTGCGGCAGCCGTGTTTAGAGTTAGGGCGACCTGTAAGCACAGAGAAATATAGTTTTTCATGTCAACATCTGAAAGGAAAACAAAAAACGATAACATTTTATTTAACAGGTGTAAGAAATTACAGTGTCCAAAATAATGAGGAGGAGCCTTGGTCCAGTAGCGTGTGGACGAACAATGGCGACAATGGAGAACGGAAGGGAAAGGACAAGATAGCCAGAAACTATTGCCATTGCAATCACAAAGAACCTGCAGTAATTAACAGTTGGTTTCAATGATTTGAGCTCAATGCTCCTATATACCGCGTAAAAACAAATTCATGGCAAAAAACTGTGATGTGGTATCTAACAATGGTAAGCAGATGTTAATCTTGGCACGAGTTAAGGATAAACAAAAGATTGACGTACTGAAAGGTGGGAAGATCATCATAGCTTGCTTGAAATTGGAAGAACTGAGTGAAGAAGGGAAGGGTCTGGTCAGAAGTTCCCATGGTGGCAGCGGCAGCTAGAGCAGTCACCACAGCACCTAACCTCAGAACGAAGTCGAAGATAGCAAGCCCCTTCTTGAATCCTCCCTTTACATGGGTGGAAGCTGCTATTAGAGGTGCTGTTCCTTTAGCAGCAGCGCTTGTATCAGCAGGAATATCAACTCTAGCTGACATTTTAGCTTGAAGGACAGAGAGAAGAGAGATTTCAAGCCTGTGATGAGAATGGCTAAACTGGATACAGACTCAAAAGCTAGCTTGTGATGGAATAGGCTGTGTAGTGTAGGGCCTTATATATGGAGAACTAGAGGAGTTGGTTTGTACCATGGAAAATTATCTTAAACAGTAATTTATTTGCAGGAATAAGGAGTTGTTGCTAACCATTTCCATTTTATTTAAAGCTTGCTTTTTTTATCACCTTTGATTTAAAATCAACAGGGAGCAGAGGAACGTAAACTGGTTGGTCTCCAGCTCAAGGCAGCAAGTTGACCAAATAATTTCAACTGCTCAATTAGTACTTAGTAAAGACTTTCTCCATATAATTTTCTTATTAAACACTTTCTGTACCTTTGACCACGTTAAGTATTGCGTATCTTATATTAAGTTAATTATATATTAAATATTAAGTATAAAGTATAAAGCTAAAAAGCGTGGTGGAAAACATTGATTCCCACCTTTTTAGTAATACAATTTTTATTTTTATTTTTATTTTTGCATTTTAACCTTTTTTTGTTATTGATTTTTTTTTAATTTAGTTATTATATGGTATGTTTATGAAAATTTAAAGTTGATAATTTATTTTAATTTGTTTTTTATATGATTATCACAGTATTAAAAAAAATATCTCAATATCAAATTGTTATTAAAAAGATATCTCAATATCACGATATTGTTTGTTTTTTAAAAAGTTTAGTTAAATAAAAAATAATTTTTAAAAATAAATTAAGTTATTAAATTTTATAAAGTCAATGATTCAATTTTCAAATATGATGAGATAATTCTAATTGTCACAGTTTCTAGGTTTAGAGGAATTTTTTTCTAATAATTATTATTAATAATATAAAATTTAAAGGGTATGGGGGAAACTATTATTCACTCATACTTATTATATTGTAAATTATAATAGTAATTAATAGTTTATGGATTTAGTAGGATGTTTTTTTTATTAAATTTGATTTTGTTATTATTTATATATGTATATAGTTAAAAAGATTATTTCAAAAAAAATTATATTATTAAAGTTTATAAAATTCATAAATCTATTCACTGATGTAGTTTTTTATATATAAAAAAAAAAAATTTGGGCTCGCTTGCCTAATATTTTTTTTTTTTGACAAGTCATTCGCTAAAGGTTTTTTAAATAGTGTAGACGAGATGATTTGCCCGCGCGCTGCCGTGGGCTTATAAAATAAATGCACTTGATAGTGTTATAATTGTGAACTAACGCTAGATAAGTAATAAAAATTAAAGGTATGATGGAGCAAATATTTCATGACGGAAAAAAAAGTTGTGTTGGTGATCAAAAACTTAGAGATTGAACAAAATGATTTGTAACAATCTACAGTGTTTTGTGAGGAAAGATACAGTGCTTTCGCCATATGATTTAACTTTTCAGTTAATAAAAAACAAAAAAAAAATACAAAGCTAAATTCTCTACCAACTTAATATTAAAAAAAAACCAACAAAGATAATTTTGGAAGGAAAAAAACCCATGAGAAAAGATGTTGCAGTAATTGACAATGTTTTGTGAGGAAAATTATAGCGTTTTTCCCAATAAAATAAACTAAAAAACTATTTAGAGAAATATTATAGCAATCCACAGTGTTTTGTGAGAAAAACTACAACGCTTTCTTCATATGATTTAGCTTTATTGTAATTATAATTCTTAACCAACTCAATATTAAAAAAAAAATCGACAAAGATAATTTTGGAAAAAATCATAAAAAAATCACATGGAAAAACACTACAACAATTCACAGTGTTTTAAAAAAAAAATAACAAAGCTAAATTCTTAATCGGCTCAATATTAAAAAAAAAATCAACATAGATAATTTTAGAAAAAAAAAACAAACACCAAAAAAAGAGAAAAAAATCATATTGGAAACACTATAGCAATTCACAGTGTTTTGTGATGAAAGCTACAGTGCTTTCCCATATGATTTAGCCTTATTTGTAATGACTTGTAATTGTAATTCACAAACAACTCAATATCAAAAAAATAAAATTGAAAAAAATAATTTGAAAATAATTATAACAAAAAAAACTATGCGGAGAAACACTGTAGCAATCCACAATGTTTTATGAGCAAAGCTACAATACTTTCCCCACATGATTAAGCTTTATTACAAAATTAAATTTTAACCAACTCAATATTTAAAAAAATAAAATGGACGAAAATGATTTTGGAAAAAAATATTACAAAAAAAGAAAACACAAAAGAAACTGGAAAAAAACTATGTGAGGAAAAACTGTATCAATCCATAGTGTTTTTTGAGGAAAAACTTGTATTTACTTGTAATTACAATTCTTAACCAGCTTAATATTTAAAAAATAAAATTGACAAAGATAATTTTAGGGAAAAACATAACGAAAACAGAAAAAAACCATGTGGGAAAAAACATTGTAGCAACCAACAGTAATTTTCGAGGAAAGTTAAAGTGCTTTCCTCACATATTGTAACTGTAATTTTTAACCACCTCAATATTAAAAAATAAAATAAAATAAGATAATTTCGGAGAAAATCATAAAAAAAACCATGCGAAGAAACACTGTAGCAATAAACAACGTTTTAAAGAAAAAAAATTACAAAACTAAATTCTCAATCAGCTTCATATTAAAAAAAATAAAAAAATATAATTTTAAAAAATAAAGAAATAAAATAGAAAAACTATATGGAAAAACACCGCAGCAATCCACAGAATTTTAAAGAAAAAAATTACAAAGCAAAAATTTTAACCAGGTCAATATTTAAAAAGTAAAATCAACAAAAATAATTTTGAAAAAAACAAAAGAAAAAATAAATGAAAAAAAGAAAAATTAGGAAAGTTGAAAAAAAAAAGTAATTTTGAAAAAAAAATTTGAAAAAAAAAAGAAGTGGGGAAGAATCACTGTGGATTACTGTTGTAATCCACAGTGAAATGTGTGTGGGGGAACAGTTAAAAAAATCAAAAAATATAATTTAAAAAAATAAAGAAATAAAATAGAAAAACTATGTGGAAAAACATCGCAGCAATCCATAATATTTTCAAGAAAAAAATTACAAAGCAAAAATTTTAACCAGGTCAATATTTAAAAAGTAAAATCAATAAAAATAATTTTGGAAAAAACAAAAGAAAAAAAGAAAAATTAGAAAAGTTCAAAAAAAAATAATTTAAAAAAAATTGAAAAAAAACAAAAAAAAAAGGAAAAAGTAAAAGTAAAAGTAAAAAAAAAAAAAGAAGGGAAGAATCACTGTAGATTACTGTTGTAATCCACAGTGAAATGTGTGTGGGGGAACAGTAATTCCCCCCCACACCGTTTAGTATATTAGTTAATGAAGCATAATCCATTGAAACAATTCTGGTCAACACTAGTGACTAGAAAATGAGATTCAGGTTTTGAACTTTCAAATTTTATTTTTTATATATATTTTTGTCTAAATATATCAAGGAAAAAAAATTATAAAAATTTTAGTCTTCAAATACTTTCTAGTCAGTTTAAAAACTTAAAATCAAACTGAATAAAAAAAAATTTTAAAATCTAATCTATTTTTTTCTTAAAAGTTAATAACTCTATTTTCAATTTTACAATATTTTATAGTCTGTCTAAAAACTCAAGATTAAACTTAATAAAAAAATATTTTGAATTTTGATCTTTTTTTTTTTTTTTTGCATGTTTAAAGGTTAATAACTTTATTTCCAATCCTAAAACTAAAACATCTTCTAGTCAGCCTAAAACCCCAAAATTAAAATAAATAAATAAATATTTTGAATTCTAATCTATTTTTTTTTTTGCATGTTTAAAGGTTAAAACCTTTATTTTCAATTCTAAAACATTTTCTAATTAGTTTAAAAAATCAAACTGAATAAAAAAAATATTTTGAATTTTAATTTATTTTTTTTTACATTTTTAAAGATTAATAACCTTATTTCAAATCCTAAAACACTTTGTAGTTAGCTTAAAAATTCAAAATCAAACTGAATAAAAAAATGTTTTGAGTTGATAACCCTATTTTTAATTTTAAAGTGCCTTCTAATTAATTTAAAAATTTAAAAATAAACTTGATAAAAAAGATATTTTGAATTCTTATCTATCTTTTTCTTGCATGTTTGAAGGTCAATACCACCTGCATCAAACTTTCATTTCAAAGACAAAACTATTTATATAAAAATTGGTTTTTTAATGGCTGGAAAGTCGTCCAAGCAAGACTTTCTCTCTTTTTTTTTTTTCTTGTAAATTTATTACTTCTTTCTCAACTCACATGGATTGAATCGTCAGAAAAATAAAATTTAAAGCCAAAACACAAATACGTAAAGCTATAGGGATAAAATATAAACATTTTTTTTTAAAAAATGAGAGAATAAAATGTAATTATCAGCATAAAAAAACATTATTCCTTATACAGTACGCTGAGAGAAATACTATAGTATGGAATTGAGAAACGCGATGTTGTCATAATTTATTAGTGTAATCCTCACGTAATTAATTTTTTATATGTAAGAGATTCATAAATTTATCTAAAAAGGCCATTTTAATCTTTCATGATACTCGAGACAAACGTTGTGTTGGTGTTTTAACTAAGATTATAATTATGAGGGTGAAATATTACTTGGATTATGATTTTCTCACCTCTGTCACGTCACGGATGTTCAATATCTCACTAAGTTGTTTTAATAAGACAATTATATTTTAATACCTGAATTAATTAAAAGAATCATATTTAAGATATGTTAAGGAATTGGAGGTGAGCTCAGAGCTGGACAGGAGTTACTCATCTCGCTATGCTGAGCATGGTTATATATATATTTAGCAATTCTGTTTATGCCTGCAGATGGACAGGTCGGCGATGATCCAAGTTCTTGGTTAGATATTGAAGTCATTTTATTTATTTGCTTTCTTTGATCTTGTGCCTTCAACTCTTCAAGTGTTATGTAATTTGTATAATTTTTATAAGAAGCAATGATGTTTGAGCTGTAGCCATGAAGATAACACCAATCTGGTAGAGGTAGGAGCCGTACAGTCTGATTTAAGCCAAGATTCAACCAAGTGACACTACCCAAATGATTAATCTCATGATTACACAATAACAACGTGGACAATGATAATAAATTAACAACATGAACACCAAACAAGCTCTGCTCTTTCTTCTCTTAATGCCTTCGCAGAGCGAAAGCTGACAGCACAAGCAAAAACACGAAGATGACAACGGTGATGAACGATGCCACCACAGCTCCACTATTTTTCTGGCAGAAATCACCAAACTGTTGGCAGATAGCAAGCCAATTTGTGCTCGAGTTGCCATTGTGGGCCAAGTAGACTATGGCAGCGGCTGCAGCACCAGCAGCAGTGTTTAGAGTCAGTGCCACCTGCGAGAAAAGGGTAGAGATTTTGTTTTTGTTAAAGTGAGTTGACGATTTGAGATTTCACTGTGAGATGTTGATTTCACAGCATTAAGAGAGCTTACAGTGTCCAAAATAATCAGCAGGAGCCTTGGTCCAGCAGCATGCGGGCGGACAATGGCTACAATGGAGAATGGAAGTGAAAGGACAAGGTAGCCAGCAACTATTGCCATTGCAATGACGAAAAACCTGCAACCATAGATGCCTTAGAATTCCTTTAGAGATCTCCATACCTTCTAAATGTGTTACCATGTTGATTTCATGCTACGTTTTGTAACTAGCTTTATGCCAAAAGGAGACGGTGTTATGTGTAAGAATTCTAAGCGAATTACACTAAAATTATACTATCCCCTAGCTACTATTTAAAGTATGAGGTGAAAGCACATACTGAAAAGTGGGAAGATCATCATAGCTAGCTTGGAACTGGAAGAATTGAGTGAAGAATGGAAGAGTTTCATCACTAGTCCCCATGGAAGCGGCAGCTGCTAGAGCAGTCGCTATAGCAGCCAGCCTTAGAATGAAGTCGAATATGGCGATTCCCTTCTTGTATCCTCCCTTTTCCTTCATAGGAGCAGCTATGAGAGGTGCTTCTCCTTTAGAGACAGAGCTTGACTCTGGCATATCAATTTCTGTTGACCCCCTCATCATTTTTTTTTAATCTCTTTAGAGAGTGGAGGACTGGTCAAGGTTGTGATATGAGAAATTAGTGGGTGAGAGACTCGAAGCTGTTGTGATGGAAATGGCTGGATGAAAGAACCTTATATAGAGAACTACACAAGAGTTAACCAGAAAAGGTCTATACCTAAAACTAAGAGGAGTTGTTGCTAACTATATTCCACTTGATCAGGCTCTATAAGAAAGCAAGTAGAAAGGTGATGCATGAGCATGGACATCAAGATTAGGTAGTTCTTCTTCGAAAAATGAAAGTCAAACGAACAAATAACACTGACAGCTGATCAATTAACACTTCTTGATTAAAAATGATGGGATCTCCAAGTCATTTGAGTTTGTCAAAGATCTTGATAAGCAGCGGTAGCCATAGTGATACTAGAGTCTTTTTTAATTTGGCACTTGTTGTGATATCCTGAGCTATGCCCTGGTTTATTTACATTGAAAAGATGAGAAGAAGTGGGGATCTATAAAATACCATAGCATAAATTTTAATTAAATACTTAATCTGCCATGACTAATATATATGTAATTTCTTTAAATCACCCAACCAAACCACACATGCAGCAACCTTTTCATTTGAAGGTACAGATCTTTGCCACCCGCTTCAGATCATTACTCTTTTTGCTATACCAGATTTTGCAAAAAGTAGGGTAAGATTAACGTTGTGGTGGTAGGTCAAATTATGAGCCATTTTTGCTGTAAATTAGGTCATCGTTTTGCCAATAATGCCGTGAGCCATGCAGGCCAATACCCGTGCATGGTTTGGTGACGTGAATCTGAAACTTTGCACATACAGAATAATGAAAAATTGTCTAATTGCTTAGAGTTTTCCCCTCTCCTTGTTAAACTGATATAATAAAATCTCTGTTGTGCTCCATAATTTCACTGCATAAACGCGATACTAAATTCACCTTCTGCTCTATTAAGTGATAGATATTGTTTTAAGTTTAGCAATGAACTATAATGGGATAGTAAAATCAGGTTCGCTATCAACCATCCAGAGTGGTACGATTGATTTTATAGCAGTGAAAAACTTTATACTCTTCTGTCTTCTTCTTTAATTACAATGTGGTACAATTGATTTGTGACTGTTTTTGTATTCCATGCAGCACTTCTGTACTGCGATCACATAGCGACTTGTAAGGCTCTTCTGAAAACTAAAACCTATCAGACAAAGAAGGTAGAGTACAATCAACCGAAAGAATTAGTTTTACTTTTACAATGAGTGCAATTTGGCAATTCTCTGTGAATGCAGCCTGTTGTATCTAAACAAGCAGTTCAAACATTGAGCAAGTGTGGACTATGCAGGCAATTTTATGCACTGTGTGAACTTCATTATGCTCATGCCTGAGACTAGAAAACCCATCAAGCATGTGTGATCCATCCACGCTTGGAAACTGCCTCAATCACCCGACTTGCAGCCTCTGCAGAGTCATTCAGTGGAGGGTAGCTCCAGGTCTCGGATATCTGTAAAACGATAAATCAGTAAAATTAATGTCAACTTTGTTCAACACTGATGTGGTGTGATTTACAATTGTTTGTGCAGCAGCCCTGATGGCTCACTCCACTAACAAAAATGATACATGATTTTGCATTCATTACTAATGGTGTGTATATGCAATTTAGTTTTGTGAACAGAAAATGTAAGGAAGCATGGATAACAAGTTGGCAAAATTCAAAGAAAAAACACAATTTTCTTTGAGTGATATGTTTGCTTTTTTCACCAAGTAAAACAGCAGCAGAGAACATGGTCATTATGAGACAGCTGGCTACATACATCTTCTTTGGCAGTGAATGGTCTAACCACTCCCCTTTCATGTAAACTCTTCTGGAATTCAGCAAACTTCCATGTACACCGTTCAGCTCCTACAACATAGACGGGTTTCCTGCAGCACAAACCAAATTTATACGAGCACATGAACTTCATTATAAAACAGCACTATAAGCAATGCCTAGAGATTCATCCACATGCATTACCCAGTGCTGCAAGCCTCGCTCAACATGCTTACTGAATCAGCCGTGATAACAAAAGCATCGGCCCAAGCTAGATGCCCCATATGAGGATTTGGACCTAAGCAGTTATCATTGGATGAGTAATTCTTGCCTGCTATAAAAACTGCACCAAGTGGGAGAAGACTGAAGATATCCACTCAGTTTACAGCCACGCCTTACCTCTACCATCCCAAATGTAAACCTTAGGGTTTGCACTAAATTCTTTCAATAGAATCTTGGACACCTGCCAAGACATAGCAACTCAGTTAGCACTAATCAAAAGAATCAGCACAAGAAATTGCTTAAAGAATTTAAACCTTCTCAGGGGTTCTTCTAGAAAAAGATATTCTAACGCTCCCACAACTCCAAAGAACATTTCGCAGCATTTCTGTCAATTGCTTTGCAAGATCTTCACCATACTGACAGTTTCCTGTTAGTAAAACAAGAAACTGAGATAAAGAACTTTTATATAATCAGGTAAAAACTTGAATCAACCAATACATGGTGAAGAAAATATAGTTCAGTCAAACAAATAAGTGACTCTTTCAGGTATTATATATCAGCAGATGAAATTCTAGATATCAAAGCTGACATGATATCAAAAATTTAGTTTTAAGGGCCACATGATGTCACAGTAATTTAGTGGCAACAGAATATACACTCCTAACAAATTCCATGACTTAAGGTATGAGAAAAAAATTGAGCAACAATGCACCAACACAAAATTCTGCAGCAGACTAGCATTCCCAAACAAATATTCATGTGCTCGCAAAACTCTCTTTCTACACAACCAAACCCCTCTTTCTATGCAGTATATCACCCATCTATCCAAACAAGCTCCACTCAAATTCTAACTACTGTGAGTTACATCAGATGTAATGATATGAATTGGGTTGCTCACATCCAGGTTTGCATGTGTAATAGTTAACCAGAGTAGAGCTGAACAAAGAATCATCATCCCTAGCTGTACTTATTCCAATTATTTCAACGTTCTTGATATACTGAAGAAACACCTAAAGTAGTTGTTTACAGAAAGTAGTAAGACATCAGGATTTGCATAGAAAGTGGAAAAAAGAAATAATCTCATAGCGGAAATCGTTCTTCTATCATGTACAAAAGACGTTTTGGGTCAGAACAGCAACAAGAAAACTGCAGTTTTGACCACAACGTCATTTTTCTGATTACTGTTGCAGTTGAATGGTATCTTCCTCCCTTTTTATGTCTTTATTGGTTCCACAAGAACAACAACAACAACAACAACATCTAACAAGAGGTGGTCAGGATGCCACAACAACACAAAATCTAACAAGAGGTGGTCAGGAATGCCAAATCAAGAATATTCTCAAAATAATGCACCTACAGATAACTTTTCTAAGGTGAAAATTAGTCTTCCACATATAAAGAAGTCAACCAATCTCTTGATCGATGTCATGTCATGTCATTCCTGGATATATTAACATACACTAAACAAAATTTATCTGAAGAGATTGACAAAAAATGAGGAATTCCAAAAAGAATGTTCCAAAAAAGAGAGCATGCAAATAATAAACACATATGCACAGCATTTTACTAGTAGGCCCTCCAATGTTGACAACAAGCATGGGCTTCCGAAGCAGTGCCAATTCATCATGCCAGAGTGAAGCAGCAATCCTCAGTGCAGCTGAATCAGCCTGATGAAGAGCTCCAACAGTGAGAACCTGAGAGATCCAAAATTCCAAATCCATAAGTTTCGTATAGCATTTTAACAACTAACTACAAAAGTAACTTAACAGTCCAAAGCTATCCAATTTTATTTTCATTTGCTGAACCCATCTAAACAAGCATTTCAGTAACCAGAACAAGTACCACATTGCTGTCTGGTGGTTCACGTGGAGTTATCCAACTGCGAAGAAACCAGGGGATTTGCTCCTGAGCTTCAGGAGTCAACGGATAATAATCATGACAAGGGGTAATCACCAAATCGAACCTATTCAGATTCAACCTTGGATGTTGTATCTGTTGCATTTCAGTGAAAATTTAAATGAAACATCACAGCAAATAAATAGAAAAGAGAACCCTTTGTCTAATTTAACAAATAGAAGAAACAAAAGGAAAAGGGATCCATGAAATCAATTCCTCTAACACCAAACTGTATGACTCTATTTCAAGACAAATATCATCGCATGCAAAATATAATACAAATAATAAGACCCGTGATGGATAAATTAAGCTACAACCTGAACCACAAAAACATTCTCTGGAGCTAACTGTCTTATAGAGCTTGCAACAGAAATGGTGTCCCTTCCAGACGCAACCACCAATAATGGACCATCCCTGAATTAAAAGAAAACAATAAGCAATCATTAAATGATGAACTACCATTTCTAGAACCTATTATCACTAAAAACACCAACATTGCTTACAAATTAATTACATAAATTCATATTATGAGCAAACAAAATCCATTCCCTTCACGGGTTTCCTTAAAAAGATCAAATATACTGATTTCAAGTGCATTACTCTACTTAACAATCTAAAATAAATGAAGGATTCCAAGAAAATTATACACATACATACCTATCAAATGTATCACGAGCCATTTTGGCAATCTGATTTGCATCAGCTTCCAATACATCTAACAACCCTGCATTCTTCCCACCATTTTGAACCAAAACAGGCATCACCTTTTTCCCTAGAAAACACCTCGAATCATCATAGATTCTTCTTATAACATTGTCCACTTTCTTGTGCACAGAAACCGGCAGCCAATGCAACCACTCATTAACTGTCCCTCTTGGCCTCATAACTCGCTGCACAAATTATAGGTGTTAATTATTTACCATGAGGAGTCGTACGAGAAGGGATCAAAGGAGTGAGGGGATTGGAGTTTTACGTATAGAGAATAGCGAGAGGAAAGTCCAAGAGCGCGAAGAAGGCCGATGCATTGGTTCTCGGCGCCTGCGAATCCATTTCCAATTACAACTGCGCGTTTTATGACGCCGTGGAACCCAGTTTCAAACATTGCAGGCTTACCTGAATAAACCACTTAAGCTTGGCGGGTTTTATGGTAGCCTGACTATTCCTCTCCTCATCGACAAATCAGACCACCACCTTCGAGCTTCTTCCGCTGCCCATATCGAAAACGGCAACAATCACAATTTGTTGGAAAGTTTATTTTAGTCCCTCAAGGTCAGAGAAACGTTGATATAGATCCTTTGTTATGTTGCTTCCATTTGTAATTTTTAGAAGTGGGAGTGTTTTCAAACCGGGAATATGTTTTTGGAGCAGGGTTGACAATTTCATCCGAGTCCCCGTATATAAGGACTTGAACCAACTCAAATAAATATTTTTTTTTAAATAGCATTACTCAGACTAAACTTTAATAATAAATATTCAGATATTAAAATAAAATATAATTATTTAATTTATTTACTTGTTAGATAATGAATATTATATAGATGTAAAGAAACATAATATGTAAATACCCACTATTATTATTCGGAGATTTAGCTTTGTTGTTGTGTCTGGAGAGCTTATATTTTTTATATTATTGTTTAAAAATTATATTCTACATTAAATAAATATATTTTTTTAAAGAATGTCTCATTTTTATTATAGATGTTTTCTTAAAATTAATTTTTAGTTTTAAATGATTGGCAAAAAAAATAATTTTTATTTTCAAATTACAAATCAAAATGTATATTTGATGAAAACATTACGATAAAAATAAGTTAAATTAAGAGCATGTTGATAAAGAATGCCTCAAAAATAAGTTAGAATCAATAATAAAGTTAAAAGATGTTAACTTTTGCAAAAAAAAAAATGAATATTTTTTATAACAATTTTTTATTTAAATCAAATTATTATTATTTTTTTGATTGATTGATTGATAAATAAAATTATTTTTTATTTTTTATAGGGAATAAGTTTTTAAGAAACCATTTAAATAAATTTATAATAAATATACCAGGCAAATCTTAGTAAAGCTATAGAAAACAATTATCCTCGTGAAAAAAGAAAAAATAAATGGCAAGACCAGCCTTTCTTGGGCCGACAATTCATGCTTTCTCTTAACAAATCTGAGAGCTGGTCCCCTTATGGCTTAGCCCATTAATTAATTTATAGCCCGAATCCGAACAGTGATGCCCAGTTTAAAAGCTGGATAACCGAGTGAGAACTGAAAAACTCCATTATCTCAATCTCTCTGAGAATTTTGTGCGGAAAGATGACGGCGGATGCAGAAGGTGGAGCTCCAGAGGTTACTCTGGAGACATCAATGGGTCCTTTCACTGTTGAGGTGCTTCTCTCTCTCTCTCTCTCTCTCTCTACCCATTTTATTTTCTTATTATTTCGTACCACTTTTTAATTTTATTCTTTTTGGTGATGGACAGTTATACTACAAGCACGCACCAAGAACTTGCAGGAACTTTCTTGAATTATCTCGTCGAGGTTATTATGACAACGTTAAATTTCACCGCATTATTAAGGTACTATAAATATAAAAACTGACTCATGTTTTGTTTTATCGGAATTAAGAGGCCTTTGTGTCTTTTTTGTGTTTTTAATTCTTGGTGGGTTTTTGGAGTAGGATTTTATAGTGCAAGGTGGGGATCCAACAGGAACTGGAAGAGGTGGAAAATCCATTTATGGGTTAGTTTGATTGTCTAGGGCTTTGTTTGGTTCTAATGTGCTTGCTTGCTTCTTCTTTTTTTCTTTTTCTTTTTACAATTGCTTAAAAAGAATGGATTATGATGTTGTGAATTATAGTGATAAGTTTGAGGATGAGATAAACCCCGAGTTAAAGCATACTGGAGCTGGGATCTTATCTATGGCAAATGCTGGTCCAAATACTAATGGAAGCCAATTTTTCATCACTTTGTCGCCGACTCCATCTCTAGATGGTAATTTTATTCCTCTGTTTGTTCGAATGGTTTATATATTGTTTTTTTTTTTAGAAAATTGTTAGCACATGTGGACTTTGTTAGATTGGCTTGTGACCTACACAATAATATGATAAATGAATAGTTTTGAGAATAGTGAAACTTGGATCCCTGATCCAGCAGTTATGGACTTGGATTGTAGTTAATCAACACCCATCACCCCTTTAATGTCATGGTCAAATTCCAAGGATGCTAATCGGAGAATGTTAATCTTATTTGGAATTCGAAACATGTTCATATACCAATTTTGGATCACTTTTATATCCTTCATTGATTTTAATCTTGTCACCGCATCTATACGATGCAGTAGAGTTTCTAAGCTTGTGTAGGAAAGAAAAGATCCCAGAAACTAAACAATGGCATCATTCTTGTTTTAAAAGTGTTTTGAAGCTCCAATTATTGTCACCAAGAAGTCTGATTGATCCAAAGTTCAAGTTAGCAACAATGAGTCCTGTGGTTTGGCTGAAATCAGATTTCAATTGAAGTATTTTGGACATTGAAGTTATTGAATTGTTTACTTTTCCATTGTTTATTTCCGATTTGTCCAGGCCCATATATCCCACTGTTGTTATAATGCTTCGTCTGCTTTATATCATTATCCAGGAAAACACACCATTTTTGGAAGAGTATGCAGGGGAATGGAAATAATCAAGAGACTCGGTAGTGTCCAAACTGACAATAATGATAGGTAAAAACTTTCTTTGTTGTTATTATTTTTGAATATTTTCCTAGTAATTCCATTTTCATTGGTGTAATTGTTACACTCCACTTGATGTTTGAATCACTCCATGTATGACACTCTTTCCTAACACAGGCCTATCCATGATGTGAAGATATTGCGGGCATCTGTCAAAGATTAGTACTGCATGGCAATTATCAAGGCAGATGATCTGTTTCCAGTATCAGAAGCCTGCAGCAACTGGTTCTTTTCAGTACTTTTTGTATCGATAAAAAATATGATGAAACGTAGCGATTGGATTGCTTACATTAGCAGAAGAAGAACAATGATGGAAGAAAGCTGGCAATCAGAATGTGATGAAATGTAGGTCCTGGAGTACCTTTTATTTTCCTTCTGTTTACTTGCCCCTTCTAACACTATCTGCTGCCATTTTTCTGCAAAACTAATGATGTTAAGCTTACAACGATGTACCATTTTATAAGCTTTAGCAAAGTGTGTTATTTTTTAAAGTAATCATAAAGTATGTTTTTTCAGGCACCATAATATTGTTTAGGCTATTACTCAACTAACGATGCCTCTTCTGCTATTTTATATATATATATAAGGGGCGATCCATCCCCCTAAAACAAGGGAAAAAAAGGCTGTACATGGATTTAAAAAAAAAAAAAAAAAAAACTCAAATATATTTGATTCAATTTCATCATTTAATTATATTTTCTTAATTTGTTTCTTGATTTAATCAAATATTAATTTTTTTTCTTGATTAAATTAAAATTCATGACTGAAATTATAGATTTAGCAAATTAATCAAAGATTAACTTAAGTTTCCTTCGTTTTTTCCCAATTTAATTTTTAATTTAAAACTCAAAAGAGTTTCAAATTTTAACCTATTATACAGGATTTAATAACACCAAAAAGTTTCTTACAGCCTAGATATATGTTATTTAGCTGCAGGAAAAAACCCAGTCTCCAGTCTCCCTGTTCCTCCTCCAAAAGGGTGAGACGGGAATTATCCAGTGGAACCGAACAAATTGTTTCTTGGCAAACAAATTTTGATCCAAGGCATCCATAATAATAGATAACCAATGGAACAGCAAATGATGCAATAGATTCAACTGAAACAAAAATAAGAAAAGAACTCACAAATTCTCAGACAACTAGCTGTCAAGAACTATCCACTCATGACAACTATCTGGCTGTAACAGGCAGCAACATCTGGATCAGTAAATCACAGTATTAATATTTTGCTGTATTTCACCATGTTCACAGTTAAGAGATCAGAGACTGACATCCATACACAGCAGCTGGAACGAAACCACAACTCCCTGTATGGTGATCTGCCCAGCCCAAGGGTTAGAGCTTTGGGAGTGCTTTCAAGTCTAAAGGTTAAAGAGCCAAGCCACCACTAATTTCTATGATTCAAGCTTTAAAAAAATGTGATACAGATACCTAATAATCATCTCTTCCCAATTGACTATATTTCTTTCTGGTCCAAAGAAATGTAAAACTGCCAAACAATTGCCACTTCTTTACCAAAAAAAAAATTGACCCTCTGCAAAGTAACGGGGGATTGCCAACTCGGTCAATACCAGCTTCAAATCCCAGCAGATACAGTTACAGATACTATACATGCTGATGTTTTTATCCATCAAGCAGCACTGCACTCCAGGCAGTCTCGACACCTGTTTCACCAGATAATTTATTTTCAGCCCAGCTAGCCTAAGTTTATAGTATGATCGACCTTGGGCAGTGAGACTGCGCTAAATCCATTTGCTTTGATGGATTCTGGAGGGCCATCTCTTGAGGATGTAATCCTTGTTGAATCAGTGTTCTTGATAGGTACCTCCTTGGGAACCTCCTGCTGTTGTAGCAATTCTATCCGCTTTAAAGATGGCACATCACCCTTACAGTATCTGTGCCACATGTTCCGGTATGTTGTCTCTAAACCAAGAGTAAAATTTGGTCCATCACAAACAGGAGATTTAGACATAAGGTCCCGGAGACTCATCCTCAAGTTCGAGAGAGCTGCAATGTCTGAAGCCAGCTGCAGTGCCGATTGAACATATTCCTCTTCATTTTTTGCAACCAGATGTCCTAACCCTGCATTACAATCAGTCACAACGTCCACAGTAATTAAAAACAAGCTGAACACCCTCAATCAAAGCTAAAAAAAGGCTAAAAGAAAATTTTCATAAGCATGCACAAAAATGTTTCATTTCAAAGAAATTATGCTTCAGATTTTAGAAGCTAATAAAATTTCCAACCCGGTGGCTTCAATCTTAATCATGACAATTTCAATATCAGAAAACAGCATAGATGAAATTTGTTGGTGAACAGTGAAAACTTAAAAAACAACACAGATGCAGTGGGAAATGCATACTGTGACACCATTAGAATCACCACAGTGCAAAGTGACATTGGATTCTCATTCCAACAGAGTTTATCCCAGAAGATTTGGTATAAATCCAAAAGTTATGTTTCATTTTCGATTTAACAGGCACACATGTTGATGACCTCCTTTTTTCCCCTTTAGATATTGGCTCTGTTAAAGGATTTGAGTTTTCATAACCATGGTTTTGAAAAAGCATCAAATCATAGCTCTTTCAAAACCATGGTTTCAAGTGTATTGAGTTTACAAAATTATGGTTTTAAAAAGGTTATCCACTGTCACAAAGCAGAGTTTTTATTCAAAACCTACTTTTGTACTTTCGATCACAAGACAAGCAATTTGTAAACAGAAAAATCAAGGGCATCAAATGCAATGAGGCATACAAACCCATAGTAATTTAAGAGAGGCTTGAAATAAAAAGTTGAAATGAAAGGTCCTTACCGACATTGCTGAGAAGACTCGCACCAACATTGTGAGCATGTACAGCACCAGCCATGGTAACACATGGAACTCCCATGTACAAAGATTCACATGTTGTTGTTGTACCAGCATATGGAAAAGTATCCAAGCTACATCATATAAATAAAATAAGACAGAACCCTAAAGAAGATTCACATGCCAAAACAGAAATGTACTAGAAAAGTATGTATATCTAAATAATGCAAATAAATCCCAGAAGACAGGTGATAGAAGTAGATGTATCAACCTAACATATAAAGAGCAAAGAGCATATTTTGCTTCTCTGAACATCTTCAAGATCAAACAAAAGGTGGTTGCAAGTATATTAAAACCGACAATCATACCTAATGTCCATTAGAGAATAAGCTTGCATGTGATCATGGTTAAGAAGAATTAGAGGCAGAAGATCAACATGCAGTGGTTCCAACCCCAGCTGCTCCAACATTGTAAGGAATCTTTGTCGAACACTATCGCAGCAAAATGGCTTGCATTTCACCACAAGGCGGGAGTTTGGAACTGCACAGAGTATCCTAGCCCAAACTTGCAATACCTTAGGTGTTATCTGTGGGGAAAAAATGTGAAGAAACAACAAAAGGGGGAAAAAACGACACAAAATATAGAAGCAATAAGATAGTTTTTCCAGTATAGATAGTGGTTTACTTGTCTAATCACAGAAGTAACCAATACCTTTGCCAAATTATTAAAGCTACCAAATGTGATGAAGCCATTCGAAAGAGCAGGAGTTGGAGCAACAGGCCCAGCCTCTGGTGAAGGTATATAACAAAGGAAGCATTCTGGTTGTCGAATCAACTCCTCAACATGCCTGTCATTGAACAAGCATACCATGCACAGATAACATAAAATAAATCATTCTAATGGGCTATATTTTAGAAAAATAACTTTAAGAAAGTAATAAGAGGGCCTACTTTTGTTTAGTATCAGGAGGGTCAGCGAATGAATCAGTAATTCTGTAATCAATGGTAGGCAAGCCAGTTGTATTTGGGTAGCCAATCCAAGTCACCTAAAATAAAGACAAATCGAATCTGAGTTGGGCAAAAAGACAAAGTCCCACAGTGAGCTGTGTTTACTAGTACAATTCAAATGGAAAAAAAATCTAAGTTGGGCAAAAAGGAACAGAATCTGAGACATTCACAGCACTGGCAGTTTTTTTTATTTTTGGCATGTGCTAGTATTGTCTACATTTAAGCATATTTTTAAATGCTTCTTGAGTTTTTGTCCTTTTCTTTTGGGACTTGTATAACAGTTTTGTGCTTTTAACATCCATTTATAATTATAATTTTCTTGCTAATTATTCATGGTTTCTAGAATCATCCAACCCTCAATCAGATCCCAATGACATGCTAACGATGAACCAATCAAAAAGTATCTTAGACTTTAACAAATTTGTATGACCAGGATTACTCCAATATCTCTCTTCAAGACACTGTGCACATGCTACCTACAAGCGCATATCTAACAAGTTCCTCATACTCACATCATCGACCATCAGACCACTGGAAAAACAATATTCCCATCATTGGAGGTTCAGGAAAATGAGTTACACATGTATGTATTTTTACAATTTTAAACAAAATAGAAGTATATTTGCAGCAGGGAGGTATGAAGTGTACAGAAGGCTGGCCTTTTCAAGCTATGTCAAGTGCTAATACATGTAGAGGCAATATGGACTCCACAATTCAATGTGCTATCCATAGAAGTGGCCGTATATATAAGCAAAAATACAATCAATAGACCAACTGGCTTTCGAATGCAAAATGATTGCTGAAATCAATAAATCCAAAACCTATACAGAAAATATATACCACTCATTATTTACATAAAAGTTTGAGCATATACAACTTCTTAAACACAGATATACTATGAATGGATTATTAGAAACATAGCATTAAGAAATGAACTCCTACACAAAAATAAATAAACTCTTTCCCAAAAAACAAATAACAATCCGAGGCATACCTGAACAGGAGCTGGTCGGCATGCCATCATTCCCAACTTATTGTTAGCTGTATGTCCAGTGAGTTCTACCAATATGTCAACTTTATCTTCTCTGACCATGTTTGCAACCTTCTTCTCGTCAATCCCGTATATATCCCTCCACATCCCACCCCTTTTCAAGACTTTCTCCCTAAACCTATTCGTTTTTGCATCAGGCTGAAATTACAAGAAAACGAAAATCCAGATTATCAACAAAGTAGCTCATGAATGTCTTGGCGGTATTTGTAAGCATGCTACAGAATGCTCCAATTGAGTGATATAGACTACGTGGAATCATGGTGATGATTAGCATCCAGTGCACAGAGTTGTTGTGTGGATGTTACCGATTGTGGACTTGACCATCAGAGTGGCAAATAATTGCACATGAAGATAGTACCTAATGGTTGGCAATAATGCTGAGCAATGGTGGTATAAAGGAAGTGCATAAAATGGCAGCAATAACAGCAACATAAGTGACAAGTGATAACCAAGAAACTGAAAGCCCTAGAATCAAAGTTAAAACCAGAAGTAGCACAGCACCATGTTCAGCATAAGCTTGTTCCTAAATGTGCCATCCAAAATAACCCCCCAATAATTGCACATTTCATTCGCGAGCAACAAAGCAAAGAACCAATGAAGAAATAATGGCAGAAGGGGGAGAGAGTTTGACACACTTTCTGGACGTCTCAAATAATCTACCATTGGAAACTCAGGTGATCCATTTCCTTTTAGCCTTTCAAATCAGATTCCTGTCTACAGATTAGCTATCTCTCACCATCAGTTATGTTTAAAACCAGATTCTTTTTATAAAAAAATAAACCACGAGCTTTAATTGAGGCAAACAGCATCCAAGTTACACAACTGTGTAGACTAACAAATCAATAAACAAGTAACAGAAACAAACCATGTATGCATACCTTCACAACTGCTGAATAAACAACCACCTTGTAATTTGCATAGTCATGATAGACAAGAGGGGCCTCAATAAAATAAGATACAGAATGAGTAAAATAATCCGGAGACACATATCCAATCACAAGAGGTCTATCTGGAACTTTTGGGTTGTCCCATGAAGTGTACTGTGGATACAATCTCATAAAGCGCCTACCCCAGTCCCTGCATGTAGGCAATTGACTTCAGATAAGGCTCACCAAACTCAATTTAAAGATTTTTAAGTGCTAAAAGGTAAAAATAAAAATTGGCAGTATTATGAAATGTCAAGCACTTACAACATAACATGAGATTATTGCATTTAATTTATATATAAGCAACAAGAAGCAAAACATAATACCATGAGCCATGTAATTTGATGAAAATGCCAAAAGAAAATCATTTCTAAAGCCCAAAAAGAATAAAGTCCAGTCTTGTATGTAAAAGTAGATGGAAAGACAATTGTAGTAGCTTACAGATGAGGATATATCATCCAATGCCAAAATCTACAATGAACAGAAGGTATAAAACTGACGTAACAAAGAACATTCTCAATTGACTGCTGATAAAGCTCTTCCTCAAATGTTTCAACACATGTAATTCTTTATTCGAAAAAAAAAATTATTTTAGATCATGATGGTGTTTTGCTTGTAGTCTTCCAAACCTCATATCAGGATTCAGAATATTTTCCAAAAGAACATACAACATTAAATGGCTTCATTAGGAGTTTAAGGCAGTGAGCTCGTCATAAGATTCAAAAAGGATTGGAATGAAAAACAATTCCCAGTCTATAGGAGCTAAACCTACCTATGAGCCTCAAAAAGCTTATCATCATGTCCCTCGTTTATGTAGTTCATTGCAAGCAACCGATTCTGCCATTGAAAGTTCATAAATTCATAAATACAGTTAAGAGACAGCAATGACACATAAAGAGGATCTGACAACACCCATCATACAGACAATGTGTATGAATACATGAGCTATTTTGATGATTGGGTATCAACTCTGACTGTGTCTAAGACATTCAAACAGTACAAAATTTCAATGATGAGTGAATATGTGGAGAAAAACCATATCATTAATTTCATATCTTTTTTTTTT
>Ga0325410_1000382_pt1 | contig 45668 bp, 28 predicted proteins | sample PopdelMetagenome_16_FD_206182 | JGI IMG/M metagenome (GOLD analysis project Ga0325410, IMG submission 206182) | Populus deltoides microbial communities from Bellville, Georgia, United States - Xylem-PdIQD-R3 | ecosystem: Host-associated > Plants > Phyllosphere > Stem > Wood/Secondary xylem...
AATCAGGTGGCAACATTGTGAAGAGGCGATTTAAAATTAAAAGACAGCAGAGGAACTCAAGGTCCTCCAACGAAGAGATGGTCAGGTCGCCTAAAGTACATGGTGCCAGGGGAATGGATAACATTTGCCTGGGAATATAACCACAATCATGCAAAGTCAAGGGAAATATGATTTTCAATACCGCTAGGTGATAATTACAGAGTTTTACAACCCGGACCGGCCTGGCGGATCGACCTGGAACCTGGCCTGGGACCGGTCCGAGTAGTGGCAAAAACCTATTTGGAAATTGGTTCGGAGAAACCCGATCTACCCGAGACCCGGTCCACCAGATCAAACCCGGATAAGATCCAGTTATTTTTTTTTTAATTTGACAGTCATTAAACAACGTCGTTTTGGCCTTTTAAAAGGTCAAATCGCTGAAAACTGAAAATGAAGAAGAATGAAGCAATATCAGTTACAATTTGCAAACCTAATTTCAGTTGGGTTGCAAACCTAATTTCAGTTGGGTATCGAAGAGCTGAACTGCATGCCTTGTCTCTTTCTGATTTAACAATGAAGGAGACCGACTCTTCTGCTTCCGGCGAGAAAACCATAAGCAAAAAGTTATTCTCTCTCTCATTTGTTCTTACTGAAAATTCTGTTTTCTATTTTTTTTCGGTGATGGATTGACTGTGGCTTTTGGGTATGTTGCTACTCTTGTAGTGCACTGAAGAAGGAATTAAAGAATAAGAAGAGAGAAGAACAGAGACGCCAAAAAGAGACGTCCTCTACTCAGTAATAAGGAATGAAGTGTCAGGTGTCGATAGTGGCCGCGGAGAAAGTGCAGTGTCTTGTTGATTTTGGTGGCTCCCTTTTGTCTTTTTGAATTTCAGTTGCTCCCTTTCGTCTTGTAATTTCAGTTGCTTCCTTTAGCTATGTGCCCTGAAAATTACCCTAAAGATTATATGTTTTTTGCAAGAAATATTATGCTCAAATATGCTTCTCCCTTTCCCTTTTTGCTTGATTGTCTTCTGTGTCTCATATGCATGATCGTGGTTGGCTGGCCCTTGAGGCTTTGGGTGACGTAGCATTTTTAGAGGTCACATAGGAAATCTTTTGGCATTGATATAAGGATTACTTTTGGTCTTGCTGTAGTAATGTAGGTAATGTGGGGGTTTTTTGAGTTAATTGTTTGATTTATTTAAATCTGCAAAATGGCAACATATGTAATGCTTAATGTTATATTTTGTGATGAATTCCAGCTTTTACTGTTTTGCAGGAAGCTCTACCTGTTGCCCAAAAGTTGGGAGAGAAAGTACTTGAAACCTGTGCTACGAAGGCAACTTTTTCTGATGTTTTTTTATAGATTTTTTTTAGTGATCTGAGTCAACCTATCTGACCCGTAACCTGATCATTTAACCGGATTGAGTTTCAAAACTATGAATAAATATCATAAAGAAACAAATAAAAACATTATTGCTAGCCTATATAACATTTAAGAATTGAACTTTATGCTGGAAATTTGTTAAAAAAATGATTAAAGTAAATATTTGAAGTCAAATTAAAATAACAGTCACTTATTTTTTGAGTTAAAACTTTATTAAAATTTAATCTTCAACATATATTTTTTAATATAAAATATTAACATGATTTAAATAAATTATAAATGAATAAGAAATTGATCTTAAAAAACTCTTAGTTGGTATATTTTAATGAAATTTAAAATCTTTTAAAAAACTCTATTTCATATTAGAAGAAAAGAAACAAAACTTTTCTAGTATGTATAAAATCAGTAATGGAAAAATTAAAATATGATCAAAACATCTAAGCTTTTAAATATAAAACATTCTAGACAAAGTGAGTTTTGAGCTTAAAATCACTCACACTCTGACCTAACTCGTTCTTAGACCTAAATCTAAGTTTATTGTAAAATAATATTTTAAATTATAAAAAATTATTTTTTACCAATTAAAATTTAGACTTGAACCTGATCCATAAATAACCTTTTCTTTCCGCTTATTGTTTTATCTAGTTGAGCCATAAATGATAATAATCTCTTTTAGAAGTTTTTTTTTTTCAACTCTAAACAGTTTTTTTAGCTTAAAAAATACTGATTTATAGGCACTATATTTATATATTTAGAAATTGCACACATCATTGTTCACTATTTTAATATATTTACAACTATGAAAAACAAATAATTTCTTTTACACCCATCTCTTGCCAGTTGTCTAATCCTATTACCCATCCTCTTTGCAGACCAACAGGCAGTAATGGCAGAAAACTAACTTTCAAGGTTTTAATCAGAGTTATTAGCCTTAATTTTCTTTTTTTGAAAAAGATCCTGTGAAATAAATTACTTAATGCTTCATGCTTGAGCTTATCCTTCTCTTTAGTGGCCATCCTCCTCTCATCAGTGAGCTTCAAATGGTATGATCAGCCTGCAAAAACAGATAATAACAAAATGGATAAAAAGTGTCGTGTAGCATTAAGGAAAAATCTCTCTTCAAAATAAAAACTCACTATTCCACGTTCAAAGATCAAACATGACTCAAGGAATTCAATTGCTCTTTTCAAAAATATTATTTTGTGATAAATGGTAGTATTGAGTCCGAGTTTAAGGTTTTGGCGCCAATAAACTGATACTAGAGGAGAAAAGACCTCTCTTAGCTTTAAGTCCATTGCATGTAGCTTTGACTTCAACTCTTCATAATCCTTCGTCAACTCTGGTTCAGCTGTATCCTTAGAAGATTTCAATTCCCCCATATCAGCAGGTATTGAACCATCAGCATCCTTGGCTCCTCCTAACTCATTAGCATCCATGGCAGTTTCGAAGACTGGAGCATCTTCAGCTAACTGAGACAAGATAACCAATAATCATTTTGTTGTGTCAAAATTTTAAATTTTAAAGCATTTCCTTGCAACTTCTGTCATCTAATCATATGTTCGGTTACCTTTTACACTTTTCATTTACATTTGTCAAACAAGACTGCATAAGATCAGCGGAGGAGATTGAACACCTACCCCTTTCACCTATAGAAACAGAGCTAAAAACTCCTACGGATCTAGTTATGAAAATAGTCACTTGGCAAGTATAACAAAATGCTGAAACATGTATAAAGGTGTATAGAAAACACACACAAGAATGTTCCTATAAAAGTTGATGATGCATCGGGTAAACTCTATACGTAGCGGGGAGAGAGACAGAGATAGGACAAGAAGCAAGGCTTCGTCGAGACTACATTTAACAACAATATAAAATACCTCTTACCTCATGAGGTGGATGAATGTTTTCAATTTCATCCTTTCCTAGATCTCTGAGCAATGAAGTGTCATAACAAGGATCTTTCTTCAGCTCTCCCTCGCTTGGAAGTAAAAATGATGAATGGGGTGGGCTAATGAGAACCACCTTTAGCTTCTTCTCTTCAATGTATTTCCCACCCTCCTTAGAAAACTGCCAAACTAGAAATAAGAAACTAAAGAGAAAATTTAAAACAAAACAGAGCTGCAACTTCTTACAGTAGAAACAGAAATGAAACTAAATCTTACTATGTTAGATGTAATGTCCTCTTCAGTTGTCCCAGGGGGAACAACTGTACTTTGAACCAAGAACTTCTGATTGCATAGTAACTGAAATGACCAGAAAGTTAAGAAAAAAACCATCCATTACAGATTCTGATAGAATAAGACAGGCAGAAACTCAGTACTTCCATTTATTTGTCCAGACCTGGTTTAAAATTTTGATTGATCAAAAAATTCTACTTGTCATGCTAGTCCATCTTAGACTTTACCAAGCAGCCTTTTTATGATCCAGAATAACAGCCTTTATTATTTCCATGATTAAATTGCACTTGGATCATTGTTTCATTTCACACATTAAGTATACAATAGGCCACATGCATCATCATTTTTTACTTTTTTTTCAAAACTTGTCACGAACACATGTTTGAGACATTTTCATTTGAATATAAGCAGAGCATAGGAAGATGGGAAGAACCTGTGAAATCACAAGTTGACTTTGGTTTAATAACACCCGTGTTAGGCCGCACACAATACTTTTTCGGGGATGTGTAGTCTTCACCTGCAAAAAACGTTTTGAATTATTTAGGCATACTTGTATCATTTTCCGAAACCAAACTTCTTTACTTTGACCTCATTTCAACAAGCATTAGCATCTGCACTGCAATTTCATTGCAGATAAACCAGCACTCCCATGATCATAGAAGAGTATAATTAGATTAAAAAAATGCAAAATAAAATAAAATGGAGCTGTTAAAAAGAGAAGAGTGCAACAGAAATGAAGCCATAAAAGAACCTCACCTTGAAAGCAACATACTGATCAGACTTATTGCCCAGCTGAATTGAGCATGAGCTTTCTCTCTTCACCTCAACTACAGAGATAAAAAGAGAGTCCATCACATTGCAAATTACAATAGATTTTTATATTTACCAAACAACTTTGCCAGCATAACTGCGCAAAGTTAAAATTCGACACCTGAAAAAAATCCCAAAACATAAACAATCAAAATTCAAAACGTAAGCATCAATAATTATTAAAGAAAAGGTGCCTGAGATAAAAAGAAAATGTAAAGCTGCAAGTGGAAATTAAATTGTGAGCAAATATATTGATGACCCATTTGTTGTTTTCGAATAATTTTGAGTTTCAACTTTCAACAAAACAGAAGATAATAATAAATTTCTCTAATTTAAACAGCTGGGACACTCTTATTTATCTGTTTTCAACATAATTTTGTATTAATCACATGATATTTGAAAAAAAAATTATTGTCATCAAATCAATAAAATAAACAAAAAAGAAAGAAAAAAAGAAAAACTTAAGCGAGAAGAAAGAGAAAATAGTAACTAAATACTTACAAGTAATCTTGAGTTCACGAGGCAGAATTTCCAAAAGCTCTGTACTCATCATCATCCTGACTCTAAACTAAAACTAAAACAGTAACTAAGTGAAAAAAATATAATATTGTGAAGTGAAATTAAACACAATATTAATAAACAGAGGAGTAATTAACTAAGTAGAAGTGATAATGATATACTTAAAATTCCAAGACAAGTAAAAAACTTACCAGTGATTTTAAGAGAAAATGCAGATCCAAAAAAGGATATAAGAATTAAGCCTTAGAAGAGAGAGAGTAGCGTCTGCATAACCTCACCCTCTCTAACATTAAAAAAAAAAAAAGATTGTTTATATATCAAGTTTTACCTTCACTCTCGGTCATATTCTGAATAGTTTTAGGAAGTGAAATGAGTGTTTTGGTTGTGAGTCTGTGACTGCTTCTAATTTTTTTCTCGCACCTAATTACTACTCTTAATTTTCTTCAATTTTTTTTTGATCTTCATGTTCGTATATAAAAAATATAAGAGTGACAGCTTTTTATAATAATATACTTATTTCTAAGCTCATTATGGATTGTATATTTGTTAAGCTATCATGATTTTTTAAATAAGATATGATTTTTATGTATTAAGACCACATTATACAGAACTTCATCAACATACTTTTCAATAAAAAATAAAATCAAGACTTGTTTAGTTATTTTTATCTCACCACAATCATTCAATCATTGTAATTTATAAGGTTTATGATGCTCAATAGTACACAAGTTTAGTTTATTAACAAGGATAGTATTTTCAAGATTGAATATTTTATCTTTACAAAGAGTATTTATATTCTCGAAAATAAAAACTCTGATGGATTTTTTCTTGTGGACTAAATTAATCCACTTTTAAAATTGACTCAAAACTTACATTAATAAACTTGAAAGCATAGACCCAAATAAGCTTTGAGTAATAGTTGAAAAATAATTCATAACTAAGATCAAACAACCATTGAGCGTTAACTAATTAATCAAACTTAAAATCATAAATTTTGAATGAAAAACCAAGTTGCCTAAACTTAAAAGAACCAAAAGAAATAAAAGATAGCTTAACTAAAGTATTTATAAGGCCCTTAGACGCCACACATATCTTAGGGAAGAAAGGTCTCAAATTTTTCAATGAATCCAAGCCATATTAGGAACTCCTGTAGTCCAAGTCCATGCACAAATTTATGATCTAAATAAGCACTATTTAATCTTTCTTTTATGTTCAAAATTAACCTGTTACATGTTTTGTTTGATTAAGTAAAAAATAATCAATAAAAAACACTTTGTCGACAAATCAATAATATTATAAATAGTACAAAGTTTCGATGAAAACAAGACCGCCGAAACTCAACCAACAAACCACCACCTTTAATAACAATAACAACAATAATAATAAGTCATGGTATTAAATACATATTTGAAAGGTGAACCGAGGTAAAGCACAAGTTAAATGTTGGTAGGGTTGATCCCTAAATATATTTCTTTTCATCGAAACAATATTACTTTAACTATTTTTTAAAAAAAATTAATGGGTTAAAGGTCGTGTTTTGACCGAGTCAGCAAGTCAATTTGAGTTTTTGACTACATCAACCAAGTTTCTTTTTTTTCTCAACCCAGATTTGTTCATGCTTCAGATTGCTAGATCCCAAATCAACCTATCAAGCTAATCCAAGTCTCACAACATTGATTTAACATGGCAACACTCTTTTTATCTAGAAGAAATTATAAGAATCTCCTTATAAAATCTTCTTTATTAAAAGACCGTTAAAATATTTTCTGTGTCTATAAAATTTCAATACCATATTTTTATATCAAAGAAATCTAGAATCTAAATCTCACTTAACACCATCCATCCATTTGACCATTTTTTATATTATTTTTTTACTTTATTATTTGATAGATTAAGAAAATCATTGATTTGGATAGAAATTATTTCGCAAAATTTTAAATTCAGTATTATTTATTTAATCATATTTATCTTTATAATATTCATATTATATTACAATTATATTATAAACACACACACAATATATATATATATATATATATATAATTAATTAATAATTTTCTTTTTAGACCATATATATATTTGATTTTATAAAATTTAATTGTGTACAATGTAATATAATCTTATAAATAATTAATCTTGTAAAATATTTTTTTTATTTGTAGAACTTTAAAATAAAATTTTTCATTTAAAAAAAATGAAAAAATGGAAGCTAGATATTTGGATTTTTTTTGTATGAATATCTTATTTTGATAAGTTCTTTTTTCGATAAAATATTTTTTTTATTTACGTAATTACACCTTTACTAAACAACACTGGCTTCGCTTCTCCCTCCCAATCTAACTCACAAACAACCAACAATCCCATTTTCACTCAGATCTCTCCCTTTTCTCTTTGTTTTTATTGAAAGAAAAAAAAATGGCCTCTATTACTAGAGCTTCAATGTTGCAAGAAGATCGAATTATGGTCAAGGTTGTCAAAAATATATTTTTGACACAACACGAAAAATACAAAATAAACTCGGATCGTAAAATTATAAGGATTTTTTTTTCATACATAGTTCAAGCACTTTAAAATACATGGTTCAAATAAAAATTCATACATGATTTAAGTAACTTTTCATTAACTAACAATTAACAAACTTAAAACAAACAATCTGCTGGTGTGTCATATAAACTAAAACTAACTTCATTGCCTTCATCTTACTCATTATTCCTCAGATATTCATCAATATCATTATCATCAAGAGGATTATTAGTATCACTACTAATACCAACACCAATATTATGAATGTTAGTGCTACTACTAGTACCAACACTAATATTATCAATGTTATTTAACTCAAAACTCCTTGAATTCTCAAATTGTTATCAATTTGAATCTCCAAATCATCTTCAATACCATGACTCTCTATTTCAGCATCATTAGGAATTTCTTCTTCATCACTTTCATCTTCTTTACCATTTTTTCTTCATGTTGCACTGTCAATAGCACCAAGCAAATCAAAGTTTGAATGTTTTTCTCCCTTAGTTATCCAATCATCATCAGATGAAAAATCATCTACTACACCAAAATCATCAGCTTGCTTTTTAACTTGGTTATCATTCAATTTCATATTGTACATTACAAATACCAAGTCATTCATTTTTTTCTGGTGCAAACGATTTTTTCGTTTTGTATGAACCTAAATAAACAATTCAAATTTATAAGATTTTTATTAAATATTTCAACATTTAAAATAAAAAAAATCACTATTTCAAATGCACTCCAGTTACGCTCACATCCAGATGAAATACAAGTCAAACTTAGAACTCAATTGCAAACCTTTGTAATTCTGGACATTCATCCCCATAAGAATCCCATCATTGAGCCGGAGTTTTTTTTTTTTTAATCTCTTGTTGTCTTGGCAGCCTCAATGCCAAACAACCTTTTTGCATCCTTGATTGATTCAAGTTGTAAGTCAATTTTGCACATTTTAATTGCATTAGACACCATCCTTTCTAAGCATTGATATAATTCAATTTTAACCTTAAAATTGAGATTATAATGATAATAAGGATTCAAATAATACGCTGCTGCATGTAAATGTATGTGAAGTTGAAGTTCTCATCTTGCATCAACAATATTCCATATAGGTATATAACTATAAAAAAAAACAATAAAAATATCATTACAATCTAGGAATATCTCAATTGAAAGTATCTCTAAAGACATTCATATTAATAGATGAAAACATTTGAAATAAACAATTAGCAAGATAGATACCTTTTTTTTTATAGAACCAAAATTCACTTGTATCTTCTCTTTTGCTTCATCCATTGCTTTATATATAAAACTCATAGCTGATTTCTCATTTGAATCAACTAATTGAAGAACTTTAATTAGAGGATATGCTGTCTTAATACATATACTGACATCATGCTAAAAACTGTTATCCAAAACACAATTTTGAATTTGTTTCCCTTCTTCTATTCTTGCAAACCTACATGAACTCCACTGTTTGGAAGTAAACATAGTCATCAACTGTATTTTATGATCATTTAAACATCCTAGAGTCAAATATGCAGTAGCAAACTGAGTGGCAGCATGCCTAATCAAATCCCTTCCTTTTGTAAAGTGCCTTAGCATGTAAATAAGAATAGTTCTTAAATAAATATATGAGGTGATTCTCCTCCCCTTAGCAATAGTTACTTGATGAACCTCTAACTTCTTCTCAAAATCTTCCAATATTAAGTCAATGCAACGGGCAACACATTGTGTCCAAAACAAACTTTTTCATTTTTCCATCAATAATTGTCATGTTGCCTTATAATTTGCAGCATTATCGATGACTACCTGGACAACATTTTCCTTCCTAATCCTCTCTACAATGACATCTAACATCTCAAATACCTTATCAGCAGTTTTGGACATATTAGAAGTATCCACCGATGACAAAAAAAATGTCCCTTTAGGACTATTAACCAAAAAGTTACAAATACAACGTCTTTTTTTATCTGTCTATCCATTAAACATTATTGAACAACCTGTTTTTTTTTTCATTCTAGTTTGTACTCCTTAAGTAATTTCATTGTTTGATCCACTTCTTGCTTCAAATACTTCTCTCTAATATCATGGTAAGATAGAGGCTTGAAACCTAGCCCATGCTTTGCAACCAATTCAAGTGCCTTAAGAAACTCAGGGTTTTTTACACAATTAAATGGAATTGCACTAGTGTAGAAAAACCTTACAATTTTTCGACATGCTTCTTCTCTAATATGCTTTTTTAGCAATTAATTTAGGGTTGTTTGTGTAGTTCCACTCCCACTAATTGCTCTCTTTCCTTTTTTCTTGGAGCTAATTTCTTTTATTTCATTATCATCATATTTCCACTTCCACTATATTGATGAACCTTTCTTTTCTTTTCTTTTCAGTTGCTTCTAGATTTTTCACCGAAACACTCAAAATCATCTACTTAACATTTTCTGGTACTTGCTGACATGGCTCAACATCCTGATGAGTGCAAGCTAAATGCTGTTTGAAACGAAAAATACCCCCACTGATAACTTTTTGACAATACTTGTACTGAACTTTTCTACAATTCTTATCAATATTTATATTATGTTGCCATCCCACATCAAGCCTATTACCAGAAGAATTTTTTCTAGATGCCATGAGTTCAACAATTCAAGAATCAACTCAAATTAGCCCTGCAATCAATCCAAACATTTTATTATAGTAATTAAATTCTTGTTAAAAAAGTACCATAATACATGACCAGTAATATAAATCAATAGTGACAATAAAATTATCCAAGATTGTTCTTTATGATTCATGCAGCCAGTATTATCCAAAACCTTATCAGCAGTTCGAAGACAATTATAAAAATTATAGTGACAACTGAGAAGACTATAATCATGACCACCAATATAAATCCCCTAAGTAGAGTGCATCTAGACTATAATCATGTTGCACCATCGAAATCTGGGCAAGAAAAAGAAGATATCCTCTCCAGTCAATAAGCTCAACTATAAACAAATATAATTTAACACTCAGACTATAGTTTAAGCAGTAAACTATCCACAAAGCCAATTAGCCATAAACTGCAAATCCAGTTCCATCAATCACAACTTATTCACAGAGTAGAACCATATTGATGAAGAGGAAGGGTGTAAAGTTCACAACCCACATATCAGCCCATAGCAAAAAATAAAAAATAAAACCCATAAAACCCTTCAAATTTCTTCTTGATTTGAATAATTTCATGTTGCATACATTTTTTCTTATCACAGTCTACTTCTGGTCTATCAAAATCTAAACTTTCATCACCTTTTAATCATTAGCAAACCAAATCGATATTAAGCACAATAATTTATCAAGAAATTAATTAAATTTAGTTCAACTAATCAGCATATAACAATAAAGAAGTCACATCTTTTTCCAAAACTTTCTTAACAACCAAACAAAATGACATTATAAATGGAACAACTTACGGTGTAGAATGTAGAGGAAGCCGTTGATGATGAAAAAAACCATTGTTGATGAAGGCTGAAGAGTAAGTCGTTGTTGAAGACTAAAAAGGAGAGCGTTGTTAATGAAGAGTGAACAGTTTGAAGACTGAAGAGCGCTGCCATTATTGATGAAGAGAAAGCCGTGAGCCATGATGATGGGGAAGAGGAAGCCGTGAGTTGTTACCCAGAGAGCATTGTCGCTATTGATGAAGAGGAAGAGGAAGAAGAAGTCGTGAGGCGTGAGGCCGTGAGTTGTTAATAGAGAAAGAGATTAGATTTAAGGATTTAGAATTTTAGGGATTTAGATTTTTTTTGTTCTCTGTGTGTGTGTGTGTGTGAGAGAGAGAGAGAGAGAGAGAGAGCAGCTGAAAGAATGCGCAATAGCCAATGGCTCAATAGCCGCTGGACAACTGGAGCCTGGAGGCAAGGGTTACAACAGTATATGTTTTCTGATGAAATTGTTAAAACGGTCCTGAAATCGTGTTTTTAACGCGATTTCACCCGATTTTAATGATTTCATCCATTTTCGAGTTTTTTGAACGATTTTACACGTTAAGATATATTGACTAGTAAAATCATACGAAATTATGAATCAAATCGTGATTTTAACAACCTTGATTCTGGATTGATTTCATATTTAAAAAGCAAAGATGACCATTGTAATTTCAAACCTTCATTTATGTATCATTTTTTTTATATTCCATCTTGTTTCCAACACAACATTTTAGTTATAGATAAGTATAACTTCCTTCTTTCCTAAAGCCATATGTGGCTACTTCCTTGGTGCCAGGAATTCCTAGTTTGTAGGAGCCTTCTTGTACTATGCTATTAATATAATAGAATGCACCTAAGGAAGCTAAGAAAAATGTTAACAAATCTTGAATGAATTACAATGGAGGTTCGAGTGAATCATCCATGTTCTATCAATTATCCTTTTCTTTATTTTTCATTGCAATCTTTCTTTAATTAATTTGCTAGAAACCTTTTCTTGCTGGATAGCTTAATAGTTGGTTCTCTGCAAAGTAGTCTTGTATCAAGTGCTCAAGGTTTAGGTGAATCATCTTTGTTCAATCCATTGTCCTTTTCTTTATTTTTCATTGCAATCTTTTTAATTAATTTGCAAGAAACCTTTTCTTATTGAATAACTTAGTAGTTGGTTCTCTATAAATGAATCTTGTATCAAGTGGTATCAGAGCTCTAGACCTTAGGATTCGAGCTATGACGCTTGAAACTCGATCATAAGATCTTAAAAGGATTTAAAACTCTCTAAATGCTGCAAATAAAGAGCAAACTCAAAAGTATGAACATGTTATAAAGCTACTGGAAACTTATGGTCGAAAGCCAGAAAATAACATCTCTAACCACAAAGCTAGATTTAAGGTCTCTTTTATCAACAAGGCTATAGAAGTTACATTTATCCGTTGATGAATCCAGCCCCACCAAAGGTCAACAATCTTCCTACAATGAAGATTCTAACCAAAAGACTTGCTCCTCCTTAGATGGAAAACTTCACTCTTTCAAGGTATATAAACCTAGATATGATTTTTCAATTTTTGACAGAGATGATGTTTATAAATGGCTTTACAAATGCAATCACTATTTTGAGATAAAAGAAGTTGATGATTGTGAAAAACTTAAATTAGCATCATATTACATAGATAGGATGAACTTTTATTGGAACCGAAACTTTATGGAGAGTATGGGAAATCAAGAAGTGAGCTCGGTTAAGTATATCGAAGCTTTGTGTAGTAGATTTAGAGGTCAATAGGATCCATTAGAGGAATTTAAATATCTCAAATTGGTATTTTCAATGCATACATTCAAGACTTTGACATCCTTTGAAATAAAGCAAAAATAAATGAGAAATAAGCTCTAATGTTCTTTGTTGGAATATCAGAAGGATAAAAATATAGTGAAAATATTTGAATCCAATATCTTGAAACAAGCTTATAACCTAGCAAGATTACAATAAAATATAACCTCACTTATAAAATATCCCTTCACAGATCCCCTAAACAATCACCTCAGACTATAACCCAAACCAATTCATCTCTCTCACAAGATCATTATAAGAGTTCACCTACCCTGACCATGCACTCTCCTAAGCCAATACAACCTAACATATCCACGAACCCAGATTATCACTTCACCAGTAAAACACACATTAGACCAACCAAATCTATGAATAATAAAAAACTAAAAGAGAGAAGAGCTAAAGGGTTATGTCTTCTGTGTGATGAACGATTTGTACCTGGTCATAGGTGTAAAAACAAAATGTTATATTCCCTATACCTCATTGATGATAAGAAAGATATAAAAGATGAAGAAATTAAAGAAGTGAAAGTTATAACAGACAATGTTACTCCTCATATATCTAGTTAGGTTACAAACTATCATGTCTGAAAAGTTTAACAGCTTAATGAACCAACCCCATCAAGTAGCAGAGATTAAGTTATGTAGTTTGAGAATAATAGGGAAGGATGATAATGTTTCTTATTCCATGAATCCAACTCTTTCTCTTAATAGAAAGGCAATTCTATTTTGAAGACACCGTTGGACTTTTACAAAAAAATGTTTCAAGAACCATTCTATTCGTCTCAAGAAAGGCACTCAGCCTATCAACCTGAGGCCTTATCATTACTCTAGTGTCCAGAAGGATGTAGTAGAAAGAATGGTCATTGAAATGTTGGATTCATGTATTATTCAACACAACACAAGTCCTTTTGCTTCATTTGTGGTATTAGTTAAAAAGAAAGATTCTTAGAGACTTTGCGTGAATTATAGAGATCTTAATAAACTCACTATTAAGGATAAGTTTCATATTCCAATAGTTGAGGTACTATTAGAAGAACTAGTGGAATTATTATATCCTTTAAGATTGATCTAAGGTCAAGATACCATCAGATCAAAATGATTTATAAGGATGTGTATAAAATTACTTTTAAGACCCACAATAATCATTATAAATTTTTGGTCATGCCATTTGGCCTTATCAATGCCCTTGTCATATTTTAGAGTCTCATGAATGACATGTTCAAGGTACACCTTAGGAAGTGCATTCTAGTCTTCTTCGATGACATTCTAATCTACAACAATTCTATGACTAACCACTATAAGCATCTTAAGTTGGTATTTGAGCTACTCAAGTCTCACCAATTACTTGCTAAGAAAAGAAAATATGTTTTTGGGAGTCACCAAGTAGAGTGCCTAAGCCATATTATTTATGGGATAGAGGTGGATAGTGACCCTTAGAAAATCCAAACAATTATGGATTGGCCTACACTTTAGAACCTAGAGCAGTTGAGAGGGTTCTTAGGCCTCACATGTTACTATAGAAAGTTTTTGAAGAATAATGGATCCATATACAAACCCCTCACCAACCTATTGAAGAAATATACCTTCAGCTAGTCTAATGAAGCTACCCAAGCTTTTAATTATCTCAAATCAATTATGATCAACCCTCAAGTGTTGGCTTTATGTAACCTACGTAAGCTATTCATTGTAAAAACTGATGCTTTTAGATAGGGAATATAGGTAATATTAATGTAGGAAGGCTATCCAATAGCTTACATCAATAAGCTTTTGGGACCTAGGCAACAAAGTTTAAGGGAAATGATGGTAATTTTGCATGTTGTAACTAAATAGAAGCATTATCTATGGGGGAGGCATTTCAAAATACATACAGACCATGTCAACCTCAAATACTTAATGGATCAAAAGGTATCTACTCTTCAACACCTATGACTAGCCAAATTACTAGCTTTTTACTACAAAATTGAATATAGAAGAGGAAAGGAGAACATTATAGCTAATGCCCCATCAAGGGTTTATAGTAGAAAGGTTTATACATTGATAGTGTCAACTGTTTCTAGTAATGTTATGGAGGAAATTCAAAAATCTTAAGAGAAGGATACATCTATACAAGCTATCATCTAGGATTTGAATAAGGATCCAACCACTTACCCTTACTACAGATGGGTGAATAATCACTTGAGTAGGAAAGGTAAAATAATGGTGGGAAATGACCCTACCTTATAGAACAAAATCATCGCTATGTATCGTAACTCAACTATAGGAGGAGGGTATTCTAGAGCCACAGTGAAAGCAAAAAGGATGGGCAATATATACTATTTGAAGAGACAATAAGGGCAAGTGAGGTAGTTTGTGAGGGAATGTTTAGTATGTTAGAGGAACAAAATTGAAAATGTGTTTACTCCTATTTTACTTCAACCTCTACCAATATCATATGCCTCCTTCACTGACATTAGCATGGATTTCATTGAGGGATTGCCAAAATCAGATGGTAAAGAGGTGATTTATATGGTGGTTGATCGATTCAACAAGTATGCCTATTTATTGGCACTAAGTCTTCCTTATTTTGCTATAATAGTAGTTAAAATATTCCTAGACAATGTCTACAAACTCTATGGGTCCCTAATAACCATTGTGATTGATTAAGATCTTGTGTTTCCAAGTCATTTTTGGAAGGAACTGTTTGTCAATTAAGGTGTGAATCTACGCTACTTAATAGTCTATCACCCTCAAACCGATGGGCAAACATAAATATCTAGAACAATACCTACGTTGTATGACAAGAGACAACCCCAACCAATGGTCTAAATGGTTAGCATTAACATAGTGGTGGTACAATACTAACTACTATACATCAACTAGAGCTACTCCCTATGAAGTCCTATACAAATTGAAACCTTCAATCCACATTCCATATCTTTTAAGAGATTGTGCTCTAGAAGCAATAGATGATTTTTTAACCGAAAGAGAGGACATGCTTAGGGTAATCAAGGATAAATTATACATGACACAAAACAAGATGTCTCAATTAGCAAACAAGAAATGCAGTGATAGAGAGTTCAAGGTTGATGACTACTTGTACACTAAACTTCAGCCATATAAACAAAAATCGATTGCTTAAAGACAATATCATAAACTAGCAACAAAATACTATAGGCCTTACCAAGTAATAGAGAAAATTAGGACAATAACTTATAAATTAGATCTACCATCTATTGTTGCCATCCATCCTATCTTCCACATCTCCCAACTAAAGCAACATGTAGGTCATAACATCATACAAGCTACCTTGCCCATTTCTATCAATGACAATGATTAAGTTCTCCTGCCCCAAGCTATAATTGACAGAAGAATGACAAAATAAGGAATCAAACAACAACCTAGATATTGGCTCATTAGAAAGGTTTTTCACCTGTAGAGGCAACATGAGAGTTCCTGGATGAATTTTCTCTTAGGTTTCCCCAATTCTCCCTTGAGGATAAGAAAGCTTTGATGGAAGGGGAATTGTTGCAAGAGGATTGAATTCTAGATTGATTTCATATTTAAAAAAATAAAGATGATTGTTGAACTATCAAACCTTCCTTTACAGGGCATTTCATTAATATTCCATCTTGTTTCCAACGTAGCATTTTTATTATAGTTAAGTTTAACTTCTTTCTTTTCTAAAGCCACATGTGGCTTTATTCTTGGTGCCAATAATTCTTAATTTGTAAAAGCCTTTTTGTACTGTGCTATTAATGTAACATAATGCATCTAAGGAAGCTAAGAAAAATGTTAACAAACTTTGAATGAATTATAATAGAGGTTCGGGTGAATCATCTATGTTTTATCCATTGTATTTTTCTCTAATTTTCATTGCAGTCTTTTTTTAATAAATTTGCTAGAAACTTTTTCCTACTAGATAGCTTAGTAGTTGGTTCTCTACAAATCAGTCTTGTATCATTGAATCTCAATGCCCTCTTTTAAGATGTCATAAGTAATTATTTTTTAACAATCTTTAAGTCCCATGTCTTTATCTATGTTTTATCCATTATTTCTTGGTTTTTTCTGATACAGTTATGCTCATTTCCTTATTTTTATTTTCAATCAGCAAAATAGCAAGAGGATCTCTAGCTTGAATTTAGTTTCACCTTCCATTAATGGGAAAAACTTCCTTTTTTTTAGATTGCAAAGAGGTGGTGGACCTGGATTATGAATTATTTGCACGGTGTGGGATTTATAGCCATCATATTCATACTGCATGTCATAACCCATTTTTGGGGTACTCCTCAAATTCATTTTTCTCTTCAAAAAAAAGAAAAAAAAACACAAAACAATGTCGTTTTGAACGGCACTGTGCTCCTTCTTCCTCTGGATGTGCAGCAGGGGAAGAGGAGATTTTCTCCCCTACAACGCCCCTTTCTCTCTCTCTCCTAAAGACCCAAAACCGACACAACCCACACCTATTTACCTACCAAAGATGAAAAAGCAAAGGAGGCAAGCTCTGTGGCGGCCCCTAGAACGGCTGCCTAATGGTCGCCCAACCTCCCTACCCATTCGGCGCGATTGGATTGGGTAGGGGTGGTTCTCTCCCCTGGCCTCCTATAAATACAGGAGAGGGACAAACAAAAAAATAAAGGGGGGGCGAGAATTGTTTGAGTTACATGAGAAGGAAAACAAATAGAGGGTGAAATAGAGGAAAAGAAAAGAGAAAAGAACAGAAAACAGAAAACAGAAAACAGAAAACAGAAACAAAAAAAAAACAGACGAAAAACAGAGTGAAGGTTGAGAAAAAAACAGAGGGAATCGAAGAACATTTTCAAAGTTGAAAAAAAACAGAGAAGGACGTTTATTTGAGAACTAGAGGAGCTGAAAACAAAGAAGAACAGAGAAGGGAAGATTTGAGTAGAGGAAAAGAACATAAAAACAAAAAAATAGCGGAAAGGAGAAGAACAATAACCTCCCTCTCTTTTGGTCTATTTCACCGCCGCCTGGAACCAACACCTAATCGTCTCCACAACCACCGGCAGCATCGCTAGCAACCGTAGGTTAGCCCTCCTTCCCGTCCCTTTCTTCTTCATTCCCTAGCCGCTTCATTGTTCTGTGTGAACAGTGGAGAGCTGCTCCACTGTTCATTGGGTCGAACAGCACCGGCCCAGACCAAAATGCATTAGGTCGGGTCCGGCCCAGCAAAAAAAAAATTTCCAAAAATCTTTTGAAAAAAAATGTGATTTTTCGCGTATTTTTCTATCAATTTTGTGTAATATTGGTTTATATTTTTATACCGTAAAGATACAAATCCGACATTAAAATATTTAGTTTTCTCCGAAATGTTAAAACAAAAAAAAATTAAAAAAAATCTTGTTTTCATGCATACGGCCAAGCCTCTCAAAGAAAAAAAATTATATCATATTTTCATTATATAAAAAAAATTTAAAAACATGTTTTAGCATGCATTTTGGCTTTAATAACCAATTTATTAAAGTCACAAGAACTTGGCCAATATTTCAAAAAATTCAAAAAAATATTTTTTTGTTTTCTTTTAATATTAAGGATTACGAACTTACACGTAAGACGTATTTCTAATATTAAAAATATAGTTCTTTTATGTATAGACTTTAGAGCGGTTAGGTTTTACCTAGTAAGATAAGAATCTTCTTACCGAGGATAACTTTTCTTTAACCGTAGATGGACCAACAATTGAAAATACAAACAAGACCTTAGATTTTTATCAAACAATTAACAATGAGCTTACCTTAGGTAGGGCGTATTTGGGGTGCTAATACCTTTCCTTTAAGCAACTAATCCCCGTACCCGATCTCTGAGACCAGTTAAGATTCCTAGTGACCAAAATACTAGGTAACGACTCTCATTTTCTTTCCTACTGATAAGAGATAAGAATTCTTTATCTCTCCATATTTGCTAGATATACACTATACTTATATGAGAGTGGAATATCGTCACGACGTCCGCACACGTGCAACACTGCATTTAATATTCTAGTCTCGGACTTTGTTCTTGAATCTGCATTAACAATCAACTAACCTTGGTTCTCGCGCTTCGTTGTGAGACAGGATTATTTTTTTGTACAAAAAATGGTGTTTAGGTATTGAAATGGAGTTAAAAAATGACATAAAAAAACAACCATGACAAATTTGTAACAATGTTAATAAGGGTTAAATCAACACGAGATAACAAATGTTTAATTATTACTATTACTATTATTATTACTATCATCATTATCATCACCATCAATAATATTATTATTTTCATTTTCATTTTTATTTCTATCACCATATTATTATTAGTATTATTATTATCATTATCATCATCATCATCATCATCATCACCATCATCATCATCATTACTAGCACTATTATTATAATTATTATTATTGTTACTACCACTACCACTATCATTACAATCACAACTATTGTTATTATGATTATCATCAATACTTTAATTTTTATTGTTATCATCATCAATAATATTATTATTTTTGTTACTATTTTTATTTTTATCACCACTATTGTTATTGTTGTTGTTATTTTCATAACTAACATTACTACTACTACTACTACTGTTGTTGTTGCTGCTGTTGTTATTATTATTATTATTATTATTATTGAAAAAAATAAAAACCATGAACTTGATTTGAAGGTCATAATTAAAAACTTTGACAAAAAATCAAGGAAAATAATAAGAAATCAAAAGAAAGGGATCAAACTGATATCACCATAATTATCATTGAAAAAACCAAAATCAAAAGGTTGATTTGAAAGATAAAATTGAAAGCCATAAAAACTTTGTAAAAAGAGCAAAGGGGTAAAAATTCAAAATTAAAAGCATGAGGACCGAATAAAAAATCATTATATATACAAATTAGAAACGAAGTGTTAAATTGAAAACATATAAAACTTTAACAAAAGGAAAAATGACAAAAATATACAAATCAAAAGTAAAAGGAATAAATCTAAAATTCGAATAACACCAAGGACCATAATATATTTTTCGGGGAAGGAGAGAGAAATGAAGGGTCCCCAGTGATAAACCAGGAATATTTAGACTACACAAGTCGCCTAGGATGGAAGATAAGAAGGTGGGAATCGACGTATACGGCAAATCCCATTTTTTATCACTAAAAGACGTCGCACGCGCTGCGCCAAAGACGAGACATCTCCTACTCTCTGGCGCGCCATCAACCTTTTCTAATTAGAAATATTATTTTAATGGTAAATTACTGCATTACCCTCATGCAAACCAATAATTAAAAAAAAAAAACTAGATCTAAAAGACTCTAATACCTCTAGCCACAATGCATTAAATTTCTTGGATCCAATGGTTCATTTTCAATTCAACTATATATATATATATAAAAATGAAAAATACCAATATACCCCTACCCAATACAATTATTTATTTTTTACTCCTAGGGATATTTTTTTATTTTATTGTTCATAAAATAATACATAGACAAAAATACCCTTACACAAATCAATAATAACAAATGATCCATGTGAAAATATCAAAATACCTAACGAGGATCAGCCCAACACCAATCTTAATCACGCTAGAGATCCATTGGCAGTGCCAATCAGATCAATTACAAGAGTTAAAGCAAAGAAACTTAACGAGATATTGAATGAGATTGTTCAAAATATATAGGTCAAGATGGGACTAAAGGAGCTTGAGGCGCCAAATGAGCATGAATGACAACCTCTAATTCATCTAATCTAAATCCAAGAAGAGCTCTATTCAAGTCTTAACGGGGGTTGATGTGTTCGGCCCAAAAGTCAACCTTATTTAGGCTTATTTTTTCTAATGTTACAAGGATTAAAAATTAATAATTATTCTTCTATTTTTATGCAAGGTAATTCGGCAAGATCTGATCCTTAATGTAAGAGGATTCTTATCATTAAAAAAAAAAAACGTTTCCTAGTCCATTAAGAAAACTAATGGGCGGCAGATTTGTTTTCTAAACTAGGAAGGATTATTTAATGATTCTCGTAATCTAGAAAGGAAATTAATTAATTCAACAACTAAGGAGTAAAGAATCATTAGTTTTATCCAAGAAAAATAAGGAAACCAAGCTCAACAAAAAAAAGCTAAAGGGGCAACAAAAGTTACCAAATCAAAATGGACTTTTCTAATCTATTTGGAGTTCCTAAAATTAGCAACTCTTTCTAACCATGAAAAGAATGCTTATACAACTATAACACCTTATAAACTAGGGATATAATATCCTTTATTTTCTTGTTCTTCATCTATCAGAGTCATGCCTAGTTTGATGGACACTTGGGATTTTTTTGCTTTCTTTTTAGTTAAGATTAGATTGTTGAAGTTTAATTGGGTTTGATGATGTTTTTCATCTTTATATTATTAAGATTATGACATATTAAGGGATGTTTGAAAATGTGGTAACAATTATGTTTTCAAAATGCTTTTCACTCAAAAATACGTTAAAATAATGTTTTTTCTATTTTTTAAAAATTATTTTTTATATTAACATATCAAAACAATTCAGAAATTTAAAAAAATAATTTTAAGTAAAAAAAATTAAATTTTTTGAAAAAAACCATCTGGAATGCAATCCCAAACTAACCATAAACCTTACACTTGTCAATCACAAGAATTTCATATTTTTGTTGTGTTCTGGAAAAGAAGGTTTAAGATTTTCACTTGTTTTCATTCTAGAGATAAAATATAAAATTGGATTGTCTTCTCCGGGAACCAAATACATTAATTTCTGTCATGCGCATGTCTCTTTTATCTTATACTCCTAACCAAACTCTATCTTAGAAAGAATGTAACTCCCTTCATCTTTAGGTTGCACAAGAAGCTCCTGGATACCTACTATTTTCTGAGAGCTGCACCCCTCTTGTTTCTAGCCTTAAACTTTCCGCAGCTGGTTGAGATCAACAACGTTCGCATTGGAACACAGGTGATATCCTTAGCCAAGAACTCAGCTCAACTTTATACAGCTTAGCATTGCCATAACCAAATGTGGAACTCCCTTTTCCAGATCTGAACATATGTTTTGCTTAATTGGTTACTGATCCCAAGCTGTCATGTTGACTTGGTTACACTTGTGTTTTCACTTGAAACACATAGGACAACCTTTTTTTAAAAAAAAGAACAATGATACAATGGAAAGCAGATAAAAGCATTATTAAATTAATCGTGATTAGTTGACATGTGACAGATTTTTCGATAAATGATCACCTAATTCATAGTCCTTTTTGTGCTGATCACATGCACATGGAATAGAAATAGTTTGTTCCATATTGATCCGGATCAAAACCATGTGCCAGCAGGAATCCAATTGCTACTCCAGGAGGGGAAGCCTTTGCTGGCAAGAACCGATACTATATGCATCAAAACACTGACATGACGTAATTGCAGAGGCACTAGCTTCTCAAGAGATGCAGATATTAAAGAATGCAACCAGTTCGTGACTTCAGATTGTCTACCTTGAAAAAAATTTGACAGTCTATGGCAATGCATCAACTCATCAGAAGAATAATTAAGGAAAGATGAACATGGAAATACTAGAACTACAAGATCAATTACTCTTTTCAAAAGGTTCGAATCATTTAGCCAGCAAATGACTCACATTTTGAAAATCTAGATTGACCAATATGCTATACACCCCACAGCAATAGCAAAGTTTATCAAGTTTCGTGGCGATGCAGTGGAAGCCGGCAATGCTCCTAGGGGTGAGAAAGCAGAATCAGGCCCTGGTGCCACCACCTCATCTGGATTAGGCGGGCTTGGGGTGGAGGGAATGGTGGGAACCGACGATACGGTTGGGGAAGGTAGCACACCACCAGGAGAAGGCAATAGTGGAGCAATGTCCGGTGACAGTTCTTGGAGAGGAGATAGTGGAGGAGGATTGGTTAGGAATGGTGGTGAAGTAGAGATAAGATAAGGCGAGGTTTTTGAATTTAGCTGAGTGGAAGAAGAAAGCAAAGGAAAGATCATTAAAGGCACAGTGAGTACTATGAAAAAACAAAAGGAGGCCATTCTAATGATCAAGAAATCAATGTCACACTTACTTGGACAGAGTAATAAAATGTGGGGGTAATGAAAGTTTTGTTTGAGAAAAAAAGGGGTGCCAGTTGACAGTATGGGATCTTTTGGTGCCAGTTATGATGGAGGTATTTTAAAGGTATGACTAAGGGCATCAATAGGTGGGGTCCTGTTCCACGTGGCATATGATGAATGGGTGATGATGAGAATTTGCACGTTGGAATGTATGGGGAAGAGACAAAGATTGGTTGAATTTTGTTGTGATATGTTTGTTGGAGTAGATTCCTCGTGTCCCGTGAATTTGGTTTCCCTAATTTTAGGATAATAATAATCCCATTTATCTAACCCAAAGCAACTTTGTGGTATGACAAATAATAGTGTACAAGTGATAAAACGCCTTGCATCTTAGCATACTGGCCAATTGACCTAGATGAAAGTTCTTTATGAAAAGGAACTACTCAGGAACAGGGTAAATTTGGTTGAAGCCAACCACCCAACTTACCAATGATGAATTTTGCCACCACCAGCTATGGCTGCATGTAGTAACTGATCCTATCTATGCAGACAAATCACACACGCATGGTTTCTTGGGACCACCATGCATGATTAGCAGTAGTTAGCACAGACAGCTATGCTCAACCAATGCAAGCGGTCGCAGCTGTCCATAGCAAAGCTTATCAAAGATAACATGGATGAGTAAGGATACGACTTATCTCCAAAGCTTCAAATGGTCCAAGACCGTATCAAGAATCAAATTGAACGTAACAGCATCTGCCGTCAGCATCCAGTTCCCTGAAACTTGCTACAATCTAACGCCACCGTATCTAAGGCTAGAAGCTATAATTTCAAACCTGTCATCCCGAGACTTCATTCAATTATGTTACCATGGAATCAGGTCAATAACCAGCTAACCACAGATAAAAATAATTTGATCACTTAGTGGCAAGCAAACTCAAATGAAATGGTTTTAATGGCTCAGCTTGATTGGTCCCTGTCTATTCACTTAAACAATAACTCATTGTCAATTGAAAAGTACAAGCTTTCAAATTCCAAGCAAGTTCACAAATTTAGGATGTCCATCTCCATCCAGGCCCCAGCATAATTAAAGGAAAGTTGAAGCTTGAGATTAAAATACAGTGATAAAGCAAAAAGGGCTTTCACCGGTGATTGGTGAACCAATGTAAGCGACCGTGTTCAATTTCCAAGTCATTAGAATAATCTAATTTCTTCACACGATGCCCAAGTATGTGCAGTCGTTGCGCAAAAATGATCTAGTTGCTTTTAAGCCGATTCTGAAGGTAAAAAATTACTTGATTACATGTTTATAACAATGATAGAAAGCTTACAAAGATTATATAAAAACAGGCCCGTAAGAGGGCACTATACTAGTAATTTGCATTAAAGACTGAGCTCACCTCAAGACTGAGGGGGCAGGATGACCCTTTATATAGAATTCAGGAAACCTGACTTTCTCGTCCTTTTACAAGCCAACTAACATGCATTATACCTGTGAATAATAGGAAATCAATAGATGTCAGAAATCCTAAACTTTGCGAAACAAACCAAGAAGAGAAAAGAAACCAACAAACAACCTCAAGGACTTCAAATGCAACGAGGCAGGCGCTGCAACTCTGAGGCCGCAAGCAAAGCTGCACTGGCTAAATCAGGGGGGCTTGAATTTTTCAGCTCCAAAAGAATGACTTCAATCCTTGAAATCTCGTTTATGGATATGGATAGTATCATCGCATGTGACAAATATTGCTGACAAGAATAAGCAAGAGCATGTAGTATCCGCTGCAAAACTAAGTGAGGAACACCCTTGCGCGAAGACTCAAGGATTGTACTAACCTTCAGCAGATTAGTTAGAAAACCAGTTGTGGCTTCCCTTGGAGCTGCCTTCAGCAACAACAACACACATTCAGAAGCTATATCTCCAATATTTGCCTCACAGGACCTACTCAACTCCAGCAAAACACCTACATTGCTACCAAAGTCCATTACATCTCTTATGCATTGCTGTTGATCAACTGCAGTGCTTGCCTCAGAAGAATCATTCAGAAGTGCTGGCTCTTTTTTGTAGGCAAGTCCTCTTTTACTGCCAACCGAGCATAGAAGGAATGCCCTACACAGGCCAAGAGTTGGCTCAAGAAAATCTTCCATGTCCTTGGCATACACAAACTCTAAAAGGTTTCCAATCCTCCTAACCACTTTTAATTGAGAAAGCAACTTGGATTCCATTTCAGGAGCTGATGCCAAAGCCAGACACAGCTGAACATTATTGACATTTGCACTTGATAGGTCACCAAGCAAAAACTCAAAGCACTGTGAGACTGTCTTCAGATGTAGAATGTCTGATATTTTTATGTAATTAAACTCAATGAGCATCACAAGGAGCTTCTGCGCATACATGGCAATGGGATCTTCATCTTCAATAAAGGTAGGGTAGAGAGGTAGGAAATGAATAATGGATATGGACTTTAAAGCCTCTGATCTTTGGTCATCTTCCAAAGGTTCATTCAAGAAAATGATCATCACATCAAACAGAATTTTAAGGCACAAAAATCTGGCATCACCATCCTTGTTGCCCTTGTACAGAACAGCTAGACCAGGAAGGATTTCACAAATGAAAATGTTGGGGCTTTCAAGAATGACAAGGCGCTCCTCTGCAACAGATTCAAGAACTCGAAGAAGGGTTATTTGGAAGTCATCTCTGCCCTGGAAATTAAACAAAAAAATGTTTCAGTATTTGAATCATCATTTTGCTCCCTGTGGTGATCAGAAGTGCTCCATCATAAAAGAAATTTAATGTTTATTTACCAAAATAAGAAGATAATTGTGGAAATGTCCACCTAAGAAAGTCTACTCTACTCCATATCCATCTGAGCTACGCACAATCTGTTGGCGCAATTTGTTACCGTATACCTTGTTGTATAATGGATCACTACTTGTCCAAGCATTATATTTTACCAGCCATGCAGTTATCTTTCTTCAACAACTAAACATTTTCCATAGCGAGTTGCAAAACAATAAATTAACTCTAATTTAATCGAGTCAGCCAAAAGAAAAAAGGATTATTATACCCTATATATGGCAGTTGTATTAGGTTGCCACTTGAATAGGCATTTTGCCAACTATGTAATGCCCTAATTTTACTGGGTCAAGCCAACTCGTTCAAGCATTTGTACCTCAGACTTCATAACCGCATTTTAATTATTTACATCTAGACAAGGAAATCTAGCCAAACAATTACTTTGCACTTTATATCCTAAAGTTTTGTTCAATTAAAAGAAAAAATGAAAAATAAACGTAAAAATAAGAAATAAACAAGCAGCAAAAATTTACTCAGCTCCAGCTTCCTACCTGAAATGGTGTCTCCATGACTTTGACTAAATTTGCCAGCTGCTGCATAACTTGATGGCTCACCACCCTCAACTTAAAAGAAGAGCTTCCAAGAAGATGAAGAACAACTGGAAACAAATGAACATTGGTCTTTGGAGCAATTCGATGTGCAATGGCAGAGCTGTGACCATGGCGCCTTACTCCCATCATTTGCTGAATATCTCCTGTTATAATATCAAGTAAACTTGGTATAGTAGATGCCACAGCATGCACAAATGCATCTAGACTTTGTTGGAGATAGATGTCCTTCTCTTTTGCTACCCTATCCACGGCAGATAGTAACCTTGGATTGCAAAAAAAGTGTGGTAGACACCTCCTAGCATTTTTACAAAGATGAGCAATGAAAAGAAGTGTCTTTCCCCTCAAAATGTCACTACCCTGCTCAGTAAGAGACACGAGACTTGGGACCAAATTCTTATCCTCCGCCAAGTTTGAAAGGTGCCGTCCAATATTTGTGAACATATGAATTCCAAGCATAGCCATGTTTAAGAGGTTCAAACTTATTTGCTGCTCACGTGGGCTGCCCTTGACAAGGGTAGTTGCTGTATCCTTGAAAGACAGTTTCTCCATGACTGATTGAATGCTAGGAGGGTTAAATCTTGTCAGGCGAACTAAACATGAACCTGCAGTAAGCCTGATGCTCTCCTGTTTCCCTACAGCTCTATATATATAACAGAGGTTACTAATCACATCCTGGCTAGTGAAGCGAGCTGGCCAGTGCCCCCCTTGACTGCAAATGTTTTCAATTGTCCTCAATGCATAAAGTTGAGCTATATCATCCTCTCCTTTACGTAAAACAGATGACACCAATGAAATCAATGAGTTTGGAACCTGCTTCCAGTAAAAGAACATTATTAAATGAAGAAAATAGCAGAATAAAAGAACGCATAAAAAAAGACATTACACATCAGCAGAACTTCCTATCAGAGCATGACTTTTGAAACTCCGTGAATCATAGAAAAAGGAGTCTCTCCATTACACAGAATCTAACAGATGTGTACAGATGAAAAGATGGGGAAAAAACGAAACTTCATTGAATGGAAAAATGAAGTTTCATGCAATATAGCATGCAAAAAAGAAATTTATGAAAGTAAGGTAGAAAACTAACCTGCCAGCCAAATGTGGATCTGCTGTCCTTTGATGGAGATTCTGGCGGATTGTTATCTTTGCTCTGATCATTCTGGGTGGATATATAAAACAGCAACTCACCTAAAGCAGCCATGGAAAATCTCCGAACTTTTTCCTGATTGTCTCTAAGGCCATCTGTTAGTGAGCCCAGAATTCCAGAATTTGCCAAATCGTCTTCAATAAAAGTTGAATGACGAATTAACAAGCCAATCAATGAAGCAAGTTGAACACGCAAAGCTGGGGTCTTGGAAAGTCGAAGCATTTTAACGAGCATGAGCATTATTGGCCCATTTGTCAGGATATTGGCTGTGTCAGCATTGCTACTCAACATCTCAAGGTATCTAATTACATTCAACTTCTCCCCAATGCTAGTGTTTCCATTTAAAATGGATGTGATCTTATTGGTGAGTGCATCGAGCTGCTCCCTAGACATCCTTACAAAATCAGATGGTTGCAAGGCCTCGAACGGAAGAGAGGGAATAACATCTGACACTTTATCAGCTTTTCTACTGGGCATTACAGGTCTGACAGATAGATCAGATGGATGCCAAAGGACCTGTGAAAGGTCATGGGATGATTTTGAAGAATCAAACTCAATGGCTGACACTAAACCTTCTTTATTTCTCTGATTCCTGAGCTGAGGACTAGCACTGAGTGGAGTAGAAACCATATCAACATGCTCTGAAGATGAATCCTGATCATTTGTTCTTGATTCATCTGAGGCAGGTGTGTTTACCACAGGAGAGGTTTCCGATTGGGGAATGTTATTGACCACCTCTTCTGCTGTACTGTTTGGGTTATCTAACCCATCAGGTTCATCATGTGTCTCGTCTTCAGCGTTCTCGTTAAAATCAAGCTCCATATCAGTGTTCTCAATTTTGACCTCAGAATCATTCTCGGAGCCATTGGGCAACGGCCTCCTGTAGTTTTCCTTCTCATTCTCCCTCTGTAAATTTGATTTTGCTATCCTTGACAACCTTAAGAGATTAACACACCTAGCAGCATTGGAAGGATCTTTCTGCTTCTCCTCAACCACCCTGCCAGAGGCCTTTGTTTGAGTTTTCCTGCCACTTGGCGTACCTTTAACTGGTGTCTCATGACCTCTTGATCCTAACATAGAATTCTCATCCAGTTTTGGGGTCCCTTTTGCATCTTTTTCACGATGTTTAGGAGGAGTCCTATTTGCTAAAGATCTGTCACCATTACGTTCTGAGAGGCAAGGCTTAGCACAAAGCTCAATCATATTATCAAAAGCCGTTTGAGGAGGTAATGGCACTGGAGAAATTTTAGACATCCAGAAGGCATGTCCACAAAGCTCACTCCACTGGATTCTTTCAGCTGGATCTTTTACCAGAAGAGAACTGATTAAGTTGGCAAAGGGACGGCTTGGAGTGCCGGGGAGGGGTGGTGGCGGATCTGAGAGTATGGATTTCACTAGCTGTGTGAATTCTCTTCCCACAAAAGGAGGCCTCCCTGCATAGCACTCATATAGTACACAGCCTAAAGCCCAAAAGTCAGATGCATATGAATGGACACCTCCATCCTCAAATAGTTCAGGAGCCATATAACAGGGTGTTCCGCGTTTTGCTTGTGGCAACTAAGTAAATACATAAAAACAAAGTTAAGAGTCATAAAAAATTGTAACCAGATAATAAAAGGACAAGCTCCATGTCGTGATGCCATGTCAAATGTTCTGCAAATAGTGTGTTAAATGCTGAGCAGTTAGAACAACCTACCATAGACGAAGGAGTTTTTGTTATATCGCTCAATTTTCTTGCCAATCCAAAATCACATAGCTGCAATGCACAAATGAGCATGAATACCAATCATGTGCTTTGAAAAAACTAGAAAATTACTCAACCATACATAAATAAAAATGCAAAATGCACCTTTGTGTGTCCATTCTCATCTAAGAGGATATTTGATGGTTTTAAATCACAGTAAATGATTCCTTTTGAGTGTAAGAACCTGACAGAAGTGATCATTCTTAAAAAAAAATATTGAAAGTAGACAATTATTACATACATCATATAGAAACAAAATTAATTGCCAATCAGCATTTCTTACTGCAAAGCTCTAACTAAGTCACGGGCAAGATCATGAATTGAGTCTTCAGGCAGCTGACTGTCCTGAAAGTCAATTATAAAGTATCTTAGTGAAATTATCATTCACTAGACGTTGCATATAACAAAATTTGAAATCGTTTAGTTGATTGAACTACATGAAACAGCAACAAATTCATAAGATGGGAATCCAGCATGTTACGCCGAAATTACAAGCCAATATCATTGGCAATTGTGCAACCTAACTTCCATATTTATCACCATAGGTTTAATGCATAAGATACCCAAATGCTTTGTGAGGCCAATGTCTCAGTTTTTTTGTCACCTTGAGTGTCAAATCAAAATTAGAAGAAAATTATATTGATATGCATTCCAAATTCTGTGCAAATTTCACAACATTTCCATTCCTAACAGTAGAAAATTTGTGAAGATAAAACAGGATTCAGTCTAATTGACTATACAAACCTGTTTGTTGCCTAAAGACAAAACAGAACAGAAGGCATAAACACTAGTATATTGACGCCTAGTGTTCTTTTTCTCTTATTTAAGAAAAAAATGAACTCTTCATGGACGTCTCATTTCTAGACTATCCAGATTGTTATACTGGGAAAACACATAATAATACAGCAACCTATGGCAAAGCCTGTAAGAAACTTGTAGTAACATAAACATGAATCATATTCATAATTAAAACAAATTGTGGATAACTGATCTCATTGAACCTTTAACTAATATTCACCTAATAGAAATTATTCAAATTAATTGTACGTGCTTGGTGAAATAAAAAATAAATTTAAAATGACATATGCAATGGTATCAATGCAAGTATTCTTTGTTAAATGTGAGTGTGGTAAGTTTGTACACATTAAATGTGAGTGAAAATATTAGTGTCTTAGGTTAATTATGTGAAATGTGAGTGTGCTAGGATTTAACAAATGTGAGTGTAGTTGGTAAATCAAAATGACATATGCAATGATGTAAATGAAGACTTTATGTTCCTATGAATAGGTGGTGAAGTTGTGAAGAGATGATTGTTGTTTTTGGTGTGTGAAGAGAAGAGTGAAGAAGAGGAAGGAAAGAGTTCTTTTAATAACCTTTTAGAGAAATGAGTTAGAACTTTTGTGAGAGAAAAGAGTTAGTGCTATTGTGTAAGGAATACAAGAGATAGAGATCTTGTTTTCCTTGTCATTCTTCCCATTTGTCTGTAAAAAATTCTTAGAAAGATTTTGAGTTCACAATCCTTTGGTTCAAAGATTTTCAAAGAAAATATATCATTTGAAAGTCAAGTTGTTAAAATCCTGAAAGACTACTTGCAAGAAATTGTTTGCACCAAGTGACAAGCATTTAAATCTTAAGGACAAAAGTTTAATCTTTGACAAGAACATCATATCTTAGAACAAGAATCTTCAACAAGTTAGTGCTTTTGTTATATGTTTGTTAATTTGTCAATCGAAAGGTTTTACCATTATATTAGACTTTGTTTAGTTTATTTTGTGAATATATATATATATATATATATATATATATATATTAATTTTTAAAGAGAATTTTAGCATGTTGAAAATTTAAGTTATAATTTAATTTTTTTTTAATTTGTTATATTCTCACATATAAATTTAATTTTAATTATATATGTTTTAATCTATAACTTTTTTGTCTATTTTTAGCTTTATGATTTCGTTTATTTTGTTTAATTTTAGAAGTTATTATATATCTTTTTCTTAAAGTTATAGTTTATCTTCTAAAAATTGTTTTTCATATATTTATGTCTTAATATGTGAATTATTGATGGTTTATGCTATTTTGCTTATATGATTATGCTTTTTTTAATTAACATGCTTGAACATTATATAATGATATGATGTATCTTAAAAGGAACTTAAGCTTTTAATGTATTGATTTTATGTTGCATAATTTCATACTTTTGTTTACTTAAGTTGCTTTATTAAAAGTCTTATTTTATATTACGTGCTTATTGTAGAGTCGAAATAGTTATAAATATTATTGGCTATTGTTTATTTTATTTTATTTTTATAGATTACATCATGTCTTCTACTTTTTATACTCAAGACTTAGTTGTGCCAACTAATTTTGCTTCGGTAAGTTCTACTTTGATAGTAAGGATTGCATCATCACATTATGTGGTGCAGTGCATGGTGAGAAACCTGAAAAGTTTAATGGATTGAACTTTAAAAGGTGACAACAAAAAATGTTGTTCTATTTGACCACTTTGAACTTGGCAAAGTTTTTAACTGAAAAAGTACTAAAGTTGTCAGATGATGAATCTGATCCCACTACTATGGTAGCAGTAAATGTTTGGAATCATAATGTTTTATATGTAAAAACTACATCTTCAATAGATTAAACAATACACTATATAATATGTATCTATTAAAAAGTGATGTTCTCAAAATGGTATTATCCACCAAAAAAATCGCACCTTATTCATCTCAACAAAATAGCATTGCGGAATGTAAGAACTGAACTTTACAATAAATTATGAATGTCATGTTGATAAGTTCAGGAGCTCCTCATAACTTGTGGGGGGGGGCAACTTTGACTGTCAATTATGTACTTAACAAAGTACCGCATAATAAGCTAGAGAAAACACCATATGAATTATGGAAAGGTAGAAAATCTTCCTACAAATACCTTAAAGTGTGGGTGTGTCTTACAAAGTTAACAATACTTAATCTCAAACTAGTCAAGATAGGACCTAAAACTGTAGATTGTGTATTTATCGGGTATACTTATAATAGTAGTGCATATCGATTTCTTGTATACAAGTCAAATATTAAGAATATTCATCCTAATATAATTATGGAATCAAGAAATGCTACATTCTTTAAAGATGTGTTTACATTAAAGGAAGCACAAAAAAATCATCCATTTAAGAGAATGATTGTCGTTGGCCCAAACAGTTATCATCAATCTGAAAATGATGTAATAATTCGCCAAGTCATTATCTCTCTATGAATCTTTGAGTCTTTTATTATGGTTAAACAATTTTCATTCACAAGAAGGATTGTAAGAAATTTATTTTAACACAAACATGAAACATACTGATAATTAAAACAAATTGTGGATGAATAAGAAATTGATCTCATTGAACCCTTGACTCACATTCACCTAATAGAAATTATTCACCTAATTGTACGTGCATGGTGAAATGGTTAATTGGTAAAATGGAAGGTAAATTCAAAATGACATGTAATGATGTCAATGTAAGTATTCTTTGTTAAATATGAATGTGTTAGGTTAATACACATTAAATGTGAGTGGAAATGTTAGTGTGTTAGGTTAATGATGTGAAATGTGAGAGTGCTAGGATTTAACATATGTGAGTGTGGTTGGTAAATCAAAATGACATGTAATGATGTAAATGAAGACTTTGTGTTCCTATAAATAGGTCGTGAAGTTGTGTTCCTATAAATAGTTCTTGTAATAACCTTTAAGAGAAACGAGTTAGTAATTTTGTGAGAGAAAAGAGTTAGCGCTATTCTGTAAGGAATACAAAGAGGTAAAGATCTTGTTTGCTTTGTCATTCTTCCCCGTTATCTCCATACTAAAATGTAAAAGATTCGGAGAAAGATTTTGAGTTCACAATCTTTTGGTTCATAGATTTGCAAAGGAAAGGCATCATTTAAAAGTTAAGTTGTTGAAATCCTGAGAGACTACTTGCAAGAAATCATTTACACCAAATAACAAGCATTTAAGTCTTAAAGACAAAAAGTTTAATCCTTGACAATAACACCATATCTTTGAACAAGAATCATCAACAAGTGTCTTATAAAATTTATATTAGTTTAAATTTTATATCAAGTTATTTTAACTTGCTATGTTTATATTAGTATGCATGCTAAGAAATTGTTATAATTCAATTTCATATATAAGTACATTACTTTGATTTATATTTATGCATGCTATGTAATTATGATCATGCTTTTGTGTTAAACTAAACAATTGTCTAATCTTTAGTATGTCAAAATCGCAAACAAAGCCTGCCTTTTTTTTTCTGCCTTGTATTTCTAAAAACAATTCACCAATAAAATTATCAGTCATATTATTTTTAATCTGAGCATGAATGATCAATTCCACAGTTCCCCTTGTGTCTAGCAAAAGAATGAGAAATTCATTAAAGAAAAGCAAGGCATACAGTAAACATTAAACAGTCTCTACCTGTCGCAATAAGGTCATGAGAAATTCATTAAAGAAAAGCAAGGCATACAATAAACATTAAACAGTCTCTACCTGTCGCAATAAGGTCATGAGATCTCCACCAACACAATATTCCAAAACCAACCACAAGTGAGATGGTGTTTCGTACCTAATACATACATCAGGAGGTGTGAAGAAACCGAAAAGGTAAGCTAATGAAACAAAGAAAAGCATGAACTGTATTACTAAGTGACAAATAAATACATTGGATGAAAATAAGAATCTTGAGAGCTATTACCACATGCTAACAAGCCTTACCAAGAGTAAAATTTTAAAACATTTGAATGATCCAAGGAGTGAAGCATCCTAACCTGCAAATAATACCAATAAAAGGGTATGAGTTAATGACATCTATAAGAACTAGCAGCATCGCTTGAATTTTCTAAGACAGTGATAAGTAGGCATAAAATACTCTACAGCCCCTCATTTCCCATGCATAAAATAAAAGTGAGAAAGATTAAATTAAAAAGAAAGAAAGAGAAAAGAAAAATGACTTCTAGCACATTCAACTCAAAATTGAGTGTTCTGAACGATGGGTAATAGCAAAGCCACTCATCCCCACAATTTTTACTAAAAATATATACCCGCTGGCTCATTCCCGTCTAGTTCCCAATACTACAAACATACTTGACATTGACTTCCTTAAACGCACCTGGTACCTAAAATTCACTAGCATCTTTAGTACTTCATTAAGATACAGCAATGACACTAAAAATTGTGTTAAATCAGCTACAAAACCAGACATTTATCAAATTTAAGCGGCTAAATTGTTTTAAATAAGTTACTAAAACAAACATTTCCCAAATCTAATAAACTAAATTGCACTAAATTAATTATTAAAACAGGTATTGCTTCAAATTTAATCAACTAAGCTGCCTTAAATTAGTTGCTAAAACAGGCACTTCATCGAATTAAAAATCACAAACTTAAATTCAACTTTGATCAAAGATCAATTACTCCAAATTCGACCAAAAACAGAAATTAAATAAGCAAACGGAACAAGAACAGCTCTTTATTATCCTTACTTCGTGAAGAACTTTCCTCTTCTGCGACTTGTCGACACTCTTAACAGCGAAATACTCAATCGTCTTCTTCTTTCTACCTTTATACACACTCTACACAATTCAAAACGAAAATCAGAGATTCGAAGAAATTCGCGCATTCTTAAAATAATTGAAACAAGCTACCGGTTTAAGTTTTAAATTACCGAATATTTGCCACGGCCAATAGCTTCATAGATATGGAAATGATTCATGGCGACTGAACTGGATTTCTAGGGTTCCGATTTCGATAAAATGACACTGCTTTTATAAGAGATCGGAGAAAGAGTGGATGAATTTTTAAGGGGGGTTTGGATGCGAGTATTTTTGGAGATTTGTCTTGGGTTATGATTGGAGTGAGTGAGGGTTCCGCTTTAGTGATGGGTCAAAAAACCGAGGACGAGAGCAAGAGAAGAGGGTGCTATGGGCGGGAATATGAATATGTAATTGAAAAATATAAAAGCCGAAAATAAGAGAATGTCGGGTTTATGCGTACGACGCCTTTTCAATTTTTGAATTTGGGTGGTGCTATTATATTTGAACATTGTTTCACGTGACTATCACGTGATCAGAATCATACTTGGAAATTGGAATACCTTAACTTCCATTTTGTGGTTGTATACATGCGGCAACAACATAGACTTTTTAGTATTAAGATATTTTAAACCTTGGTTTTATATAAGTTAAAATAACTTGATTTTTATTTATGAAAACTTGTTTTTTATTTATTTTATCTTTAAAAATCTATTTCACAGTAGTTTTAACTAAAAATATATTTTTTAAAATCTATTTCTTAAAACCACAACTAAAAATATTTTTATTAAATATATTTTTAAAAACTATAATTGCATGAGCTACCAGAATTCTAAACACACACATATAAAGTCCATTTAATAGGTATCATTGTCATGCTTAGAATTTCAATAAAATGATTAAAAAAACCATTCAAATTTACAAGTTATATGACCATGTATTAACAAAAATCAAGAAAAAGTATTTTATTTTTTGTTTGCACTTGTTGGGAGCCTGTTTTCACTGGCTTGTTCTGTACATATGTATTTTTGGCATGCTGGTTTTCCAGCTAATATTGCCTTTTGATCTATAAAATTCTAACATTTGATCAAAAAAAAATCAAGAAAAAATTGCAACTTGCAATAAGATACTCTGGTGAATCAAACTCAATGTATCATTGAGTTAACATTCATAAAATTAGTTTAAACTAGTCAATTGTTCATGTGCATTGTCAACCTAGCCAAAATTAGTTCAAACTTTTTAATAATATTATTAAATTCAGTTAGACTTGTTAAGTTAACATAGTAATTTGTCAACCTGACCTATAAATTGAACTAAATTTCAAAGTAAATCATGTGGGAGTTAACTCAGTATGGCCTAGTGACCTAGCAGGTGCTCTTATGACTCAGTTAACCTAGCTAAAACTCAGTTTGTCCTTTAAAAAAAATGACATCAATTTAATTTTTTTAATAAAAAATAGTGGAACGAAAACCTTTTGAATAGACCCATATCAAATTTGCCAGCTCGTCCAACCCATGACCTAGGTCATAGGTTGGATAGGCTAACACCTAAGTCATGTGCTGGCCATGTTTAATTACATCGCTTTTTGGAATTCATATTTTATGTAATTAAACAATTATAGAAAGAGATATTTGTAAGTAAGGTAATGCATAAAATTATCAAGGATAAATATATTTCTTCAATATAAACTTCATTTCCTTATTAACGCTTCTCTTTATTGTTTTAACAAAAGCATTTTTTTATCGTAAGCATTATTAAAAAAAATCTATTTTGATCTTGTAAACAAGTTTTAAAAAAATCAAGAAAAAAAATTATTGTAAAGTCGTGGTCACACAAAGTAATTACCCTAGCTTAAATAAACAAGATAGTATAGAGCAAGTAAGGGGTCGATCCCACGAGGAAGGTTTAGTTCAGATTTTTTTATGTTGTATGAAATGCAATTGGGGGGGATTTTGAGGTTATCTAGGCTATAACAGAATAAAACAATCAAGCTAAATTAAATAAATCAGAAAACCATCAAGAGAACAAACTTTGGTTTCAAATAAACGTTCACCTACGGAAATCAGAACCGATCATTGAAACGATATATCAATTTATATTATGAATATTTATCTCTATTTAACATTGGTTAGTTAACAAATCTGCTAATATAACTAACTCTAACCATCAAATAACCATAGTGTCCGCACTAGTAATTTAATTCAATGGTAGCCTTAAGAACTAGATAAGTTGATTAATCAATAAAACATAATTGTTCGCAGTCCATGTTTGATTTGATCGAATATTTTTTCTAAAATTAATAACATCAATCCGTTATAATTATTAAACTCAATTGATTCACAAGTTTATATACCACAACTTCGGTTTTGATAGCAAACTTAGCAATAGATTGTTTACAATAATAACTTAGAGTCCTCTCTAGCAATTAAAATAAACAATCATAGAAAATATAGGAAAAAAAACATACTCATAATATAAACTAAAAAGAAAAGGTAAAATAAATCTCACAGTTCTTGAAATCCAAAGGTTTCTGTGTCCTTGCAACCAAGAAAAAGAGTTTAGCCTTACATGTCTATTGAACAACTAATCAAAAAGAAAGAAGAATGCATAATTTTGATTTTTATAGGAAAGGGTCTATTTTCTTCTCTTTTTTGGCCACCCCCTTTTCCTTTCTCTCTTTCTTTTTATTTAATAGGAAATCCTAATCCCTTTTTCTACAAAAAAATCCTTTTCTAAGTAAACAATTTACATTGAAGTATTTCAATAACTATTTTCCTAAAAAAGAAGAAATAACCTTGCATAAAATCTTTAAGCTTTGAATTTTGACTTAGAGGAGCTAAATTGCCGAAATAAAGACTTGGATGTGGGTTTGGATGCTTTGAGAAGTACTTTGGACTTGTGTTCTTCACAAAACCTGTATGCTGACAGAATTCATATGTCATCTTAGAAAACTCATATCTCTCTCATATGAGCTCTTTTTCTATTAAACTTTGGTAGGCTAATAGGTCTTTGAGTCAGGAATCCAAAACAATTTATTTGAAATCAAATGGACTTCTCTAGTTCAAGATATTCAAGTCGTAATGCCCAAAGGTCAACACTGGCAGAATGTGAGATTTGTCTTTGAATGCTATGATTTCCATGCTCTTTCTCTTTTTATTTTTCTTTCCATATATGTATAGAAAGGTATGGATGTTATCTTTCTAATGCCACTAGAAGCACTTCATTTCGACCTTTAAAGCTTAAGCTCTGCATAAAACATCGATTGGAGGTCAAATCTGTCAATTATCTCAAATTCACTTTTGTTTTAATCTTACATCCAAAAGTGCTTTCAAAACATAAAACAAAGAATATCAAGGCATTTTATATATAAAACATAGGAAAAATACTAGGTAAATATGGGTTAAACTATCAAATAATATGGTTGCATCAAATACCGCCACACTTAGCTCTCACTCGTCCTTGAGAAAGGATAAATAAAATCAAACTTAAACTAAATAAATAGAATAACTACGACTAATCTCTTAATCTTCCATCAATGTCCAAGAGTACATGCATTATAAACAAGAAAACAATCAAGAAGGATAAAGAATATAAATTTTCATGAATTTATTTATATGTGAACTTCAAAACTCAATTAATCGTTGGGATTTAAATGAAATTTATGCCATGCCAAAGTGATAGGTCCTCTTATTGATATACACTCCAACACTCGCGTGTTTAGGGCTTATATGTTTAAATATGTTCTACCATAAGTTTGCTCTTCAATCTTATATCCATTACTAAAATATTACAAGTAATGCATGGATCAAAAGGTCTTACTTTTTTGTTGTAATGGGGCTAAGGTTAAAGTGAGGTAAAAGAAAGGAAAAGAAAAGGCTAAAACCAAATGAAGTAGAGCATTCTAAAAAATATGATTTTTTTGAAACAAGATATCCCATCAAAGTACACAAATTTTCTATCTTTAAGCACCAATAGTTCTTTGGATTTCAAGCTCCATCAACATAAAATTTTAAGAACACAATGGAACACTTTTCTTTTTCACCTATGGCAACTTTGCCTATCCTTTTCATCAAGCATCACCTTTTTTTTTTCTTTTTACATAATTTCCAACCATAATCCCACGAGATATCAACAAGTATATGCTATTCTAATCCTTGGCAAGGGGAAAAGAAAAACATATAAAAAGTTAAGCCTTACACTTGGGTAAAGCAAAGAAAAGATAAACAAGCTCAAAAGGGACTCACTAAAGATAATATGCTTTAGGTTGACTTTTTGGCTCAAGTGGATAAAATTCCTAATGCCTTTATCATCTTCATGTACACATGTAATGTGAATGTAATCTCAACAAGATATGAAGCTAGTTCTAGAGATACATATCATCAAAAAAATGCACAACTCAAGAATATAATGTTGAAAGCTCAAAAGCTTGCATTGATACAACACTATAAAGTTAACATGGTATACTTTCAAAGCCAATCCTTAAACTAATTAAACTTTTAAAGCTTGCATACACACTCATTCATTCCATTTATATTTTCATCTATCTCCACTAATTCTTATACATAATACTCATATTCTCATAAACCAATTGGAGTTTAAAAGATAAAACTTAGACTTTTTTTTAGAAATAACAAAGAAAACCAAAATTCTACCCCCATACTTTAAATGCAACATTGTCCTCAATGTTGAAATAAAAGAAAAGGAATATAGGAGAATGACAAAAATAAAGTAAAATGTGAAAATAAAAGATAAGGGAAAAAGAAAGCAAATCTGATTTTTTTTGTTGGGTTGCCTCCCAATAAGCGCTTTTGTTTTATGTCATTGGCTCAACACATCACATGCTCATACTGCATAGATTAGTTCAGCTAACTCCACATATGCGGTGAGTTTTGCTGTCCAACCTTCATGGAAAGTTTTCAATTGATGCCCATTGACTTTGAGCACTTTGTTTGTTTCTATACTTGTACTTTCAACTGCACCATAAGAAAAAACATTAGAAACAACAAATGGTCCAATCCAACGAGAGTGCAACTTTCCAGGAAAAAGTTTCAAACGTGAATGATAAAGAAGGACTTTGTCTCCAACATAAAAATCCTTTCTTGTAATCATTCGGTCATGAAGACTCTTGGTCTTTTCTTTGTAAATCGTTGCATTCTCATAGGTATCATTCTGTATCTCTTCTAACTCTTGTAATTGCAACTTTCTTGTAATCCTAGTAGCATCATAATCTAAGTTACATTGTTTAATAGCCCACAAAACTTTGTATTCAAGCTTCACTGGTAGATAACATGCTTTTCCATATATCATCCCATAAGGTGACATTTCTATAGGTGATTTGTAAGCAATCCAATAAGCCTCAAGTGCATCACCAAATCGCAGACTCCAATCTTTCCAGTTATGTTGCATTGTTTTCTTTAGAATGGACTTGATTTCTCAATTTGAAATTTCATCTTGGCCATTCATTTAAGGATGGTAGGTTGTGGAAGTCCGATGAGTCACATGGTATTTGTGTAATAATACTTTAATTGAATGATTGCAAAAATGAGTGCCACAGTTGCTAATGATAGCTTTGGGGATTCCAAACCTGTTAAATATATGAGTCCTGACAAAATCTAAAACAACCTTAGCATTATTGGTTCGAGTGGCTTTTACCTCAATCCATTTAGACACATAATCAATAGCAAGAAGGATATAAAGATTACCAAAAGAAGAAGGAAATAGACCTATAAAATCAATACCCCAAATGTCAAAAATTTCACTTACAAGAATATTTGTTATAGGCATTTGGTTCTTATGAGTGATATTACCTATTCTTTGGCATTTTTCACATGATTTGCAAAAGTGATATGCATCCTTAAAAATAGAAGGCCAATAGAGACCACTTTCAAGTACCTTGTGGGCCATTCTTTTTGCTTTAAAATGCCTACCACAAGAATGAGAATGACAAAAAATGAGAATGGAATGGAATTCATCTTGTACTACACATCTTCTAACTACTTGATTCTTATAAAATTTTCATAGATAAAGAGTGTCCCAAAACTAATATTTAGCATCAGCTTGTAACTTGTTTTTTGGAATGTAGACAAACCTAGAGGGAATTCTTTGGTGACTAAATAGTTCACCAAATCAGCATACCATGGTATTGTAGAGGAATGTAACACATACAACTGCTCATTAGGGAATGTCTCTCTTATTATTTCGGCTTGTATATCCTTTGTCCTCAGTCGACTCAAATGATCAGCCATATGGTTTTCGACATCTTTTTTGTCTTTGATCTCAACATCAAATTCTTGTAAAAGCAAGATCTACCTAATCAATCTTGGTTTGGACTCCTTTTTCTTCAAAAGATACCTTAAAGTTGCATGGTCAGTAAAAACAACGATTTTATACCAAGTAAATATGACCTGAATTTTTCTAGAGCAAACACTGTTACAAAAAGTTTGTTTTTAGTTGTATGGTAATTGCATTTTGCTTCGTCCAACATGCAAAAAACATAGGTGATAACATGTAAATTCTTTATTTTCTTTGTCCAAGTACAACCCTTACCGCATAGTCACTAACATTGCACATTATCTCGAAAGGTTCATCCCAATTTGGTGGTTGTATGATAGGGGCAGATGTGACACACCTCTTAAGCTCATTATGCATATTTTTACATGCTTGATCAAACACAAAATCCACTTCTTTAGCTTATAATTTGCACAAAAGTGCTATAATCTTCGAGAAATCTTTGATAAAGCATCGATATAAATCTCCATGGCCAATAAAATAACGAACTTCCCTCATGCATGAGGGGTAAGAAAATGATGAAATAACATCTATTTTAGCTTTATCAACCTCTAATCCACGCGAAGACACAACATGCCCAAGAATTATTCCTTATTCTATCATAAAATAACACTTTTCATAGTTCAAGACAAGTTTAGTTTCAATGCATCTTTTCAAGACTAAAGATAAAATTTCTAAACACTTATCAAAAGAATCACCATACATCGTGAAATAATCCATGAAAACCTCAATTATTCTTTCAATATAGTAAAAAAAAATACTCATTATGCATCTTTGAAAAATTACAGGTGCATTACAAAGACCAAAGAGCATTCTCCTATATGCATATGTACCAAATAGACATGTAAATATATTCTTTTCTTGATCCTCATGATTAATAACAATCTGATTATATCCACTATATCCATCAAGAAAGCTATAAAAAGACTTACCTGCTAGACACTCAAGCATTTGGTTTATAAATGGTAATGGGAAGTGATCTTCGCATGTAGAAAGATTAAGCTTTCTATAATCAACACACGTTCTCCAACCACTCGAGATATGAGTAGGAATGAGTTCATCATTTTTTTCTTTACCAACGTGATTCTAGTCTTTTTGGGCACCACATGGATTGACGTCACCCATTTATTGTCTGTGATGGGGTAAATGACTCATGCATCTAATAGTTTCAAAATTTCAGCTTTCACTACCTCTATCATAGGCAGGTTCAACCTCCTTTGTATTTCCATTGTTGGTTTCGCATTGTCCTTTAATAGTATATGATGCATACACATCGAGGGACTAATGCCCTTAATGTCAACTAAAGTCCATCCAATGGTCGTTTTATGATCGCATAACAACTTCACAAGTTTTTCTTCTTACGCACTTGTCAATCCTTTTGCTATGATAGCATGAAGTGTATTATTGTCGCCAATGAATACATACTTCAAATTATCAGGGAAAGGTTTCAATTCTAACTTGGGTGCTTGTAAAATAAATGGCAAAAGCTTTTTATATGAAAGTACTAAACCAACAAAGACATTACCACAGGGGGCTGTTTGCAAAGCCAAGGCTGATTCTTGAATATTTTGGGAAACATATATGTGCCTCTCCATCTCTTTTATCTCGGTAAAATCACAACCATAGCTCAAAGCCACGCTTAATGTGTTCTCGCAATCAAAATAAAAAACTTGTTGCACATACTTATCAACTTGGTCATAGTATATGATAGAATAAACATTGTTGTAAGGATATTTCATTGCATCATGAAAATTGAATTCAATTTTTTCGTCTCCCACTTCCATAGACAAAATATCCTGCCCACAATCAATTTTTGTATTGGCAGTTTTCAAGAATGGTCTTCCAAACAATATAGGAGTGTTGTTGTTTGAGGAATCACAAGACTCACGATCCATATCAAGAATATAAAAGTCGCATAGAATAACCAAACTATCAATTTTCACTAGGACATCTTCTATCACAACAAGTGGATAAACAAAACTAGGATCCACAAGTTGTATTATAATACTAGTTTTAATCAAAGGCTCAAGACTAAGAGAATTATAAACATGTTTAGGCATAACACTAATGGATGCACTTAAATCATATAAGGTCCTTTTAAAACTAGCATTAGCAATAACACATGTGATAGTAAATGCACTTGGGTCTTTTTACTTCAAATGCCGATTCTTTTGAACAACATCAAATACAACTTCACCCATACTTACCATTTCATAGCCTTTTAGCTTGTAAGCTCTCTTAGTAGTACACAACTCCATCAAGAATTTAGTATACTTGAAAATTTGCTTGATAACATCAATCAAAGGAAACCTAGAAGAACTAAAAGGAAAGGGAGGAATTTTCTTAAAACTGGAATTCATTGAGTTAGGACTTACCTTTGGAGTATTGGTCGTTGTTTTAATTTGTGGAGGAGTAGGGTGTTTCTTCTTTATACCCAGTTCGGTTTCTATCTCCTCTTCTTCCTCCATCTCAATTTGTTTCGACATTTGCTCTTCAAGTTCTTTCCACTTCGCAGCGTGATCACACTAACATTCTCTTTTGGATTCAATGTTTGGGATGGCAATTTTCCATTCATTTGTGCTTCTAATTTCCCTACACTTAAAGCAATTTGTCCCATTTGCTTCTCTAAATTGTGAATACTTGACCTCATTTCCTATTAAAAAGATATGACATTTTGTTGCAAGGTTACTATGTTAGAAGCTAAGGTTTTCATCATCTCACGAAGATCATCACTCGATGACCTCATAACATTGGAATTTATAAATGCAGGGGGGGCTGTCTCGCTTGATAATTCTATTGGTACTGAAATCCATAAGGGTAGAACTATCGACCTTGATTGCCTTGTTGAGGTGAGTTCCCATTGCGTAGGTTCGAATAATCTCTTCATCCGGGATTATACGTGTTAGAAAAGGGATCATACTTACGTTGGGGTTGTCCATTGAATGCTCCATCAACTGCATTAGCTTGTTCAATGTAATCTTCTTACATTATTAGGCACATATCAAAAGCATGTCCTTGTAACGAGCATATGCTACAAACTTTCACCTGTTGTACATTTCCACAAGCCAAAGAATGCACAAGAGAAGTAAGATCATTAACTTTATTCTCAAGGTTAGCAATACTTACCTCATTTACTCGTTTGCTTGGGGAGTCTCCACGCGTGCCAAATTGTTTCGAGTTGGCTGTAATATTTGAGATTAATTGGCGTGCAACCTCAGGTGTTTTATCAACCAATGCCCCTCTATACTTGCCACATCAATGATATTACGGTCAGTAGGCATTAGTCCTTTATAGAAATACTGAATGAGTAGTTGATCGGGTATCTGATGATAAGGGTATTGAATACATAATTGCTCAAATCTTTCCCAATTCTCCAAAAGTGCCTCGGGTGTTTTGTCTATTGTCGTGCAATAGCCATGGTGTTGACGCGAGCTTTCTTTCGTAACCTGCATAAAGTGTTTTCTTTTTCGAGATGTACATGCACTTATCTTTGGTTAGTAGAACGGGTTACAAGCATAAATCGTCAAGAAAACTCAACAGAAATCAACCACATAAGAGATTTAGAGTAGTGCAAATTGAATGAAAATCCTACGCTAGAACACAAAAACTGCCTAGAAACCCTAGAAAATAGCGGAATTTGGCCTCTAGAGGGTGAGGCTAAAGGCTAAAGGCGACTAGTCTTGTTTAGAATGTCATTTTCCTAAAGGAAGCAAAAGGTCGAGGCCTAATTCCTCAAAAAACTTTGTTTTGAATAGTACCTGTACAATACCACCCACAAGCAACATTGTTATTTTTTCAACAAAATAAATAACAATCACACAGCAAATAATAATCACAGCATAAGAATCAACTAAAATTACTTCCCCTACAACGACGCCAAAATTTGTTGCGATGATGCGATCACACAAATTAATTACCCTAACTTCAATAAATAAGATAGTATAGAGCAAACAAAGGGTATATCTTACAAGGAAGGTTTAGTTCAGATTTTTTATGTTGTATGATATCCAATAAGATACTCTAGTGAATCAAACTCAATGTATCATTGAGTTAACATTCATAAAATTAGTTTAAACTAGTCAATTGTTCATGTGCGTTGTTGACCTAGCCAAAATTTGTTCAATTTTTTTTTAACAATGTTATTAAATTCAGCTAGACTTGTTAAGTTAACATAGTAATAGATTGAGCTAAATTTAAAAGTAAATCATATGGGAGTTGACCTAGTATGGCATAGTGATCTGGCGGGTGCTCTTATTTGCCAACGCATGACTTAGGTTTTAACCCATACAAATGCCATGTTTAATTACATCGCTTTTTGGAATTCATATTTTATGTAATTAAACAATTATAGAAAGAGATATTTGTAGGCAAGGTAATGCATAAAATTATCAAGGATAAATATATTTCTTTAATATAAACTTCATTTCCTTATTAACGCTCCTCTTTATTATTTTAACGAAAGCATTTTTTTTATTATAAACATTATTTTTTAAAACAAAACCTATTGTGGTCTTGAAAATAAGTTTTTTTTTAAAAAAAATCATGAAAACATTTGTTGCGATGTCGTGATTGCACAAATTAATTACCCTAGCTCAAATAAACAAGACAGTATAGAGCAAGCAAGGGGTCGATCCCACAATGAAGGTTTGGTTTAGATTTTTTATGCTATACGAAATGTAATTGAGGGGGATTTTGAGGTTATCTAGGCTATAGCTGTAAACACCCAATATATATATATATATATATATATATATATATATATATATATATATAATTTATGACTCAGTTTTCGCTGCCGATATCTGAATCGGTAGCGACAT